>Ga0164242_10000515_pt1 | contig 46266 bp, 41 predicted proteins | sample OricomgcompostMG_FD_108783 | JGI IMG/M metagenome (GOLD analysis project Ga0164242, IMG submission 108783) | Miracle-Growth compost microbial communities from Emeryville, California, USA - Original compost - Miracle growth compost (MG) ... | reverse complement strand
CCTTTAGGCGAGTCGTGCTTTGCATTGTTGGGTTTGACAACATTCTGCCGAGAACCAAAGCGCCGGCCTTGGGTTTTTGCTTACTTTTGGGCTAAGCCAAAAGTACGGGGAGGGTGTTTTTGTAAATAGAAGTTACTTTGAAACGTTGAAGCGGAATTCTACAACGTCGCCGTCTTGCATGGTGTAGGTTTTGCCCTCGGTGCGGACTTTGCCGGCGGCACGGGCGGCCGACAGCGAGCCGGCGGTAATTAAATCGTCATAATTTACAATTTCGGCGGCAATGAAACCGCGCTCGAAATCGCCGTGGATGACACCGGCTGCCTGCGGGGCGGTGGCGCCGCGCGAAATTGTCCAGGCGCGGACTTCTTTGTCGCCGGCAGTCAGATAGCTTTGCAGACCGAGCGTTTGGTAGGCGGCGTGGATGAGCTGGGTGAGGCCGGATGCGGCTTGGCCGTAACTTTCTAACATTTCAGTGCGATCGACGGCGTCGAGGCTGCGCAGCTCGTCCTCGAGCTTGGCACAAATGAACAGCGCCTGAGCGGGGGCTACCAGTTGGCGCAATTTTGTGTGCAGCGCGGTATCGCCCAGGCCGGCTTCATCGACATTGAACACATAGATAACCGGCTTGGCGGTCAGCAAAAACAAATCGGCGAAGTCCAAGCTTTGTGCCCGCAAATCTTCATCGGCAAACAGCGGTTTGCCGGCGTCGAGGTGTGACTGGATTTTCTGCAGAACCGCCACTTGCGGCGCTAGCTTGGGATCGGCTTTGGTCTCTTTTTCCAGCCGGGGCAGGCGCTTTTGCACCGTCTGCAAGTCGGCTAGCACCAGCTCGGTATTAATGATATCGATATCGCTGGCCGGGTCATGCTGGCCGGTGGCTTCATCAGTAACGACATTCGGATCGTCGAACGCCCGCACTACTTGCACGATAGCGTTCGTGGCGCGGATATGGCTCAAAAACTGGTTGCCGAGGCCTTCACCCTCGCTGGCGCCTTTGACTAGCCCGGCCACATCGACGAATGTTACGGTGGCCGGTTTTATTGGCGCAGTATTGTACAGTTCACTTAATGTGTTCAAGCGGTCGTCGGGTACGGGCACGATGCCGGTATTTGGTTCAATGGTGGCAAAAGGATAGTTCGCCGCCAGCGCGCTGCTATCGGTCAGCGCATTAAACAGGGTAGACTTACCGACGTTCGGTAGTCCCACGATTGCAATCGACAATGCCATATCACCCTAGTATAACAGAGGCACGCACCGTCCGCAGTTGCATTATGCTTACGTTACAACTATAGTTTGCAGCAGGAAAATGGCATAAAACAGACAAAATAATGGGCAACCACACACAATGCCTGACGCAGCATAAGCGACCCTCCTTCGGAAGCTACGCCAAGTTGTTTGGTGGCGTGGGCGTGGCGCTGCTAATGATGGGCAGCATAATCGCTGGCAGCCTGTATATATATGTACCAAAAGCAGCTGCTATAGCAAGCACCGGTCCTGATGCTGTTGGCGAATTTGGAGGGGCAAACGCATACTACGAGCTTTCTGACACAAGCGACGTACGCGATGCGACCAATATGAAAGTGCCGATATACCTCAAAAGTAGACCGAGCGGTGCGGTGACGGTTCGGGTTACCTGTCGCGATGGTACGGCTTCGGTCAAGGCCGAGGGTACCACCATATGTCCCGGGGATAATTCGTTTACTATTTCCGCTGGATCGTTTACTTATATCGCGGCGATTGGCTATTACAAGGCAACAATAACCGCTACATTGTCGGGCAGCTATAGTGGTGAATACCGGGCATTTAAATTCAGCGCTGGCAGCGGGGCATTGATAGGTTATTCTGCAGGCGGGAACACTTCGCACTTTGCCATTGCCAATATTAATCGTTGCGACTCTGGTGGTGACAGCTCAGGCTGCGGTGACTACTTTAACTATGCCTTACCATTCGCAGGGGAATGTAGTGTGGGCACCCAGTCGGCAACCGTTCAGCTTTACGATGCCGATAACACGGGGACAGGTGACAAGTACAATATACAGCCGACAAAATTCACCTATTCAATCACCGATAAGACAACAGGTACGGATGTCCATTTGACGACGACGGGCTCAATGGCAAGTAACGACACTTTTAATATGGGCTTTACTTACATTCGTGGCCATAAATACATATTGCACCTAGACGGAGTTTACTCTAATAACGTCATTCAATTCCATCTGCCATACGACAGCATTAACTACAATGTCGGCTGTACTCATGGTAGTGTGACATTTACGTGTAATGCCGACTACTCGGCAACGGTGAAGTACACCTACGGCGACACCAGCCGAGCTGATGGGGAATCCCGGGCGTATACGATTGTGGCGCCGGGCACGCCAGGGGCCGATCGCTATAGTGGCGATGGGTTTAGTAGTGGCTGGACTGCCCACGGCTTATCAACATCCTATACTCAGCACGTCGACCCCAGTAAAACAAAAGGCGGCTATAAAGCCTGGCTGTTTGTCGAAGATTTTAACGATACCTCGGCCAACGGGGGCACCTATGTCGATACGAACGTGGTGAACGGCGCCAGCGGCAAAAACATTCAGAGTGACCCGGTAATCATTAAGTGCCCCCGCACACCTCCTACTGGTACTACAACCGGCGATTGCCCCGGCGACCCCGTAATCGATGGCAATTCTCAAGTGACACTCTCTACACCATATGTTACGCCAAACGGCTCAAGTTCATGGAGCGGCAAAACTACTAAGACTCAGAATGATGTGCAGTATCAAGACATCGCTACCAGCAACAGCAACTTTGCCATTGTCGATATTAGCGCTGGCGGTGTCAGCGAAGCGCCGCCAATAATCAGCTACGGCACGGACAAAAAGTCTGTCACGGTTGATTATCAGAAGTATGTCGACACGTATCCCTATGACCAAAACCAGGCCGAAGCAAAGTACAAGACTAATTACAGTGAGACAACTTGGAAAGCCGACACGTTCTCTAATTGGCAATGCGATGGTGGCGGCACATACAATGGCGATGGAACTGAGGCGACTGGTGGCGGCGCCGGCAAATGCGGCACTTACCCATCTTATCAACAAGCGCTTTGTCCTACTGCGGCTTTTTCTCACAGCGATGGTACTTGCTACTTCACCGCACCCCAGTATTCGACAAAAGCTACCTGTATAGCACATACCGGATATAACTGGCTGCATAACGAGTGCTTGCATGTAGTGTCGGGGTACAGTTGCCCGAGCGGTGAGTACGCTTCGGGTGATAATCCGACCGGTTGCTACAAAAATGTTAATTACCCTGCGCCAACTGAGTACTGGAAATACACCAGTCAAGGAACGCCGGCCAGCTTGAGCAAAGACAATACCTCTACCAGCGGTTCTAATTACCAGATGAATGCCTGCTGGCCGCGGAACTTTATGGTGACCGGTGTAACGGCACATGCCGGCCTGAACGACCCCGAAGACCCCAGTCAGGGAACCGGCACTGCCACGGTGACGGTGCAATTTTTGCTCAAACATGGTGGTATCGGTGTGCGGCTGCCATTTAAAGTAAATAATCTGAATTATACCGGTAACATTAGCGGTGGGGCGGGTTGTAGTGGTTACGGCTCGGGTACGTTTGACGTGACGGGTGATACTTCACCGGCCGATCCGGGTTCGGGTTACCCCGCTAGCGTCACCTGTTCGTTGGATCGACCGGTGCCCACCGGTACGACCGTGTGCGCACAATACTCGGTTAATCCAACAGGTGATGAGGTTGATGCCAGCGGTACCATCGTAACCGACAACGGTCAGACAATCGATTCGTCTAACCCCGACAACTGCGATACGGCTATCAACGAAGCATACCTGCAGGTGTATGGCGCTGACGTCCAGGCCGGCAACGGGTTTGATACCGGCAGTGGTTGTACCACGGGCAGCGGTGACATCGAGGCCTTTAACAAGGGTGGTTCTGATTATCGCGGCGCCGGTACCGAACTTGGCGCTGCCGCCCTAGCTGACATCAAGGGCTTTGCCACCGCTCAACATAACGGTTTTAACGATGGCGTAAAGCCGCCGTCGGGCCTGGCATTTGCCAACAGCGGCTACCCGGCCGGCTACAACTATGGCGGGCATATGGCCGGCTACAATGTCTGTATGCCCAACTACTATTCGCATCATGAAGGCACGGCACTAGCTACCAGCGATGTCAGCGATCTCGACGGCTCGTATTACGTCAGCGGGTCGCTAAATGGCCTGTCGGGCACCTTGAAGGAAGGCCATCGGGTCGTGATATACGTCAATGGCGACGCCTATATTGACGGCAGCATTGTGGCCTTCCAAAGCGGCGCCGCGGCGGCCGATATTGTCGACCAGCTGCCCGCCTTTATGCTGGTGGCCACAGGCAATATTTATATTAATGGTTCGGTCAGCCGGCTCGATGGCAGCTACGTTGCCCAGGGCGGTACTATTTATGACTGTGCCAGCCGCCTAAACGTTCCCAATACCGGCTACGACGATTGCAGTACACCGCTGACTATCAACGGCTCATTTACTGCCGACAATATTAAGTTTTACCGTACGGGCGATGAAGGTTCACTGCGGTTTTCGAGCGGCGATAGCGGCCCGAGTAGTTCAAATGCCTCGGAAATTTTCAATTACACACCGGCCAACTGGCTGACCTCGCCAATTGGCCTGGGCGAACAGCCGCGCTACGACTCTATTACTAGCTTGCCGCCGGTGCTGTAACAGGCAGCTTGCCGGTTTGTACCTGCTTGCCAGCGCTTGGTATACTGGCAGTGGTAACCATGAGCGTAAAAACAAACAGGGCAACCGGTACAAACAAGTTGGGCGGGATCGTCGTCGGTGACTATCGGCGCGGCTTGCCGGGAAAGGTGTGGCTGCTCGGCTTGGTAGTGCTCATTATTGTGGCCGGGGTTATTGTGGGCATTTATGCACTGGCGCATCATAGTGACAATCCGACCGAGAATCTTACGCCGCGTCAGCAGTCCGAAGTGTATGCCAGTAATGGCAATTATGCGGCTGCCCAGCGGGCGCTGGCTGCCCAATTGGCCGGCCCAACCAGCGCGGATGCCAAAGCCACTATTTATTCAGAGCAAGTGAGTGTGGCGCTTAATTTCAAACAGTACCAGCAGGCCCAACGGTATGCCCAGCAGGCTGAAAATCTTACTCATTCGGCGGCGGCCGCCGAGCAGTTGGGCTACGTGGCCGAAGCGGCCGGCGACAAAATAAGCGCCGCCAAATATTATCAACTGGCTATCGACCGCCAGTCTAAGTTGCCGCAGACACCAGCCAACCAGCTTATCCAGCGTAGTTACAAAACCAAGCTACAGGAGTTGGGCAAATGATACTCGCTCAGCGAAAGCTCGGTATTGGGCTGGCGGTCTTCGGCGGGCTACTGTTTGGCAGCCTGCTATTCGGCCACGCTCATGCCTCGGCCCTGTGGTGCGACGTCATGGCCAACCCCGTTAATCCGACGAGCGGCACCGATGCCAACTGCACGGCCGGCCAAAATGAAACCGCTCTCTACGGCGTCGGCAGCAGCAAGACTGCTTTTGAAAGCTACATCGATAATAAACTGGAAAACGGCTATGGCTTCCAGCGCATCGGCGCTCGTTTTATCATTAATGGGCTTGGTGGCGCCGACTGGAAAGACCGGCTGAACAATCCGGACGTCACTCTTTCGATTGAAACCTACAGCTCATGCCTAAACTCAGCCTACGACCCCAGCACCAACAGCGACAGATACTACAGCGATTGCGTTACCAGCTCTTCGCTGGTATTCAGATATAAGGGCGTCATTAAGTATGTCATCAAGCGCGATTGCGGCAACCCGCTCGGCAATTTGGCCGGTTTGCCGGAGCCGCCACCGAAAGACCATATGCCCACCGGCTACATCACTGTTGCGTGTAACCCTAATGGCACGGCCGATCTGACGTATCACTTCAACGATAGCGACGGCAGTGGTAACGGCACGGCCGCCTACACCAGGATCACGCCTGTTGGCAAGTACAGTTTTGGGCCCAGCTACAGTGGTGACACCCTGAGCTCCAATTCCAATTGGACTCGGCAAGGTTACGGTACCAGCCCGAATACCCAGCGCAATGTTGCCGGTAATGGCAGCGTCGAAGCCTGGCTGTACATCGCCGATGTCGGCCCTAGCGCGCCGAACCAATCTCACGGCAATAACTATTATCGCTCCAGTGACTCGCCGCAACAGATACGTTGTCCGCAGCCAGGCGGCGGTGGTGGCGGTCCACCGGTCAGTGATTGTCCGCTCGACCCAGCAATCACTACCAACGAAACCAACCATCGGCTGAGTATTCCCGCCAAATCGCACAGCCCCACGTACTCCGGCAGTATTTCCGGCTATTCCAACAGCCCGGGTATTGTTACTGGCTACTCGTATACGCCTAGCGGTAAATTTCAGGTGACCAATGTCCACGACCAATATGGGCAAGCTACCAGTTATTCTCCCACCGGTGTTAGCGGCGGGCCATTCACCGCCGATTACAGCACTTGGATTCGCAGCTATCCGTACGACAGCCACAACATTACCGCCGATTACAGAGAGCACTACGACCGCCACACCTACAAGTCGAGCACGACACGCACGTATTATTGCAGCGGCAGCTACTTCGTCAGCGGCAACAAATGCTACTACTATTACCCGGTGAATTACTACTACACCTACACTTGTCCGTCGGGCCAAACCAAGCTCGGCTACTCCTGCTATACCTACACCAAAAAAAGCGGCTATGTGTACCAAGGCCCGGCCACTGCGAACTTGCACCACTCCTGTCCGTGGGGCGGCTATTACACCAGCAGCGGCTGCGGCTACACCTGGTACTATGCGCCGTGGCACTTCGCCATCTATGAGTACAGCACACAGCTCGATTACGACACCCAGAGCCAAACCCAGGCTCAAACGCCCATCGGCGAGTGCTACTACCGCAAGTTCAACATTACCGGCATCGCTCCGTCGGTCGGGCTGGAAGATGCAGCAGGGAGCACCAACCGCGAAAACCCGGTTTCGGCCCAGGCCAATGTCAACAGTGGGGGCGGCACCATCGTTTTTTCGGTTGGTCATAGCGGCCGACTGCGCAATGCCTATCGGCTCAATAGTCTGCCATACAGCGGCCAGTACTATAGCGCCTGTACCAGTTCATTTGACCGTCTCCCGATGAGCGCCAGCGGTGGCACCGGCACAGCCAGCGAAACGGATTCCTTCGGCATCAATAACACGCCGGATTGTACCAATCTGACACCCCGCCCACCGGTGGTCGGTAGCCGGGCCTGTGTGAGCTATTCGATGGATGCACGCGGCGTCGTCGATGAAAACGGCAATTACCATCCCGGCTACAGCGACAGTGGCAATTACATTGGGCCGAGCAGTCAGATAAGTCGCAGCGGTTGCAGCCTGCAGATCGAGAACGAGCCGTACCTACATGTCTACGGCGGCGATGTACAAGCGGGCAATGGCTTCGATACCGGCAGTGGCTGCACCACTGGCAATGGTAGCATCGAGGCGTTTAATAATGGTGGTCCCGCCAACTATACCGGGGCCGGCACCGAGCTGAGCGCACTGGCGCTGACCAATATCAACAGCTTTGCCACCGTTCAGCACAATGGCTTTAATGATGAGATCCGTCGGCCGTCAGGCTTGGCCTTTGCCAATCAGGGGGCGAGCGGCAATAATTACGGCGGCGGCTTGAGCGGCTACAATTCCTGTATTCCCAATTATTATGGCCAGCATGCCGGCTCCAGTTTGCCCGCTGGCAATGTGAGTGTCGGCGCACTCAACGGTTCGTATCAGGTCAATGGTGACATTAACAATCTCAGCGGGACGGTGTCGTCCGGCCACCAGGTGGTGCTGTACGTGCGCGGCAATGTCTTCCTGGCTAACCCGGGCGTGCGCCTCAATGCCAGCGGGGTGACGGCGGCAAATCTCGACAATATGCCATCGTTTACCTTGGTGGTGCAGGGCAACATTTACATCGATAGCAGCATCACCCGGCTCGACGGCAATTATATTGCCCAAGGCGGCACCATTTACGACTGTGCCACCAGCGTGGGCACCGCCAGCACCAGTTATGGCACTTGCAGCAACAAGCTGACCGTCAACGGCGCCTTCGTGGCCCAAAACATCGGTTTTTACCGCGCCGGCCAGCAGGGTTCACTGCGCTTTGCCGGTAGTGACAGCGGCCCGGCCCGCAACAACGCCTCCGAGGAGTTCGATTACAGCCCCGCCAACTGGCTGGCGCCTCCTGCCGGCAATGCCCAGCCGCCCAAGTACGACTCCATCACCAGCTTGCCGCCGGTGTTATAGGGCGGGAGTGATCACTTGCTTGACCCCTTTGCGCTTATGGTATAATCGGGATAACTATGAACGGTAAAACGAAAACCGCTGCTAACAAAAATAATCTACCGGGGGTGGGCCGGCGCTGGCGAGGTGTGCCAGGGCGCGGCCGGGTATTGTAATGAGTCTGCTGAGCGGCGTTTCGACTTTCTTCGGTCTCGACATCGGTACCACCGCCATCCGGCTGGTGGAGCTGCACAGCGATGGCCAGACGAAATCGCTGGTGAAATACGCCTATGTGCCGGTCGATGTGAAGCTGGCGACGAGCGACTCCAAAGCCAACAAGCAACAGCTGGCTAAAATTATCGAGAATTTAGTTGCCCAGGCCCGTATCGACACCAAAAACGTGGCCGTCGGCTTGCCCTCAAGCCGCGTATTTACTACCGTGGCCGATGTCGACCGTGTGCCACCGAACGAGCTGGGCAAATCCATCCTGTACCAGGCTGATTCGCTTATACCGACACCGCCGGCGGAAAGCAAGCTCGATTGGGCGCTCATTGGCGATTCGCCGAAGGACAAAAACAAGCTGGAAATCCTCTTGTCCAGCGTGCCGAACAAGTTTATCGAAGACCGTCTGGACATGGTCGAGTCAACCGGGTTGAACGTGGTCGCCTTCGAGCCCGACAACCTGGCGCTGGCCCGGGCGCTGGTGCCGGCCGGCAGCAGCCAGCCGCAGCTGGTGCTCGATGTCGGCCAGGGTGGTACCGATTTGGTCATCACCATGGGTGATGCACCGCGGCTGACGCGCTTTATACCCACCGGCACCGAGGCGATTATCCGCTCGGCCCAGCAAAATCTGAATATCGACGACAATCAGGCGGCGCAATTTGTCTACAAATTCGGCGTCAGCAAGGAAAAGCTCGAAGGCCAGGTTTACCAAGCCATCGTCGGTACGGTGGATATGCTGATCGGCGAAGTCGACAAATCCATCGCTTTTTTCCAAGCCCGCTATCCGGACAGCAAGCTGGAGCGCATTATTGTCACCGGTGGTGCCTCGACTATCCCGGAATTCCCGCTGTACTTGGCCAATAAAATGAGCGTCAACGTCGAAATCGGCAATGCCTGGCGCAATGTCGCCTTCAGTGCCGAGCGGCAGAATGAGTTACTGTCGATTTCCAATCAATTTAGCGTGGCTGTCGGCCTGGCGGAGCGGAGCATCTGATGATTCAGTTCAATCTCTTGCCGGCGGTCAAAGAGCAGTACGCTAAAGCGCGGCGGACAATGCGGCTGGTGTCGTTCATTAGCATTTGCGTGTCGATTGCCGCCATACTTATTTTAGTTGTTTTGCTGGTAACGGTAGATGTGCTGCAAAAGAAAAGCCTGAACGATGTTAATGGCGATATCACCACCTATCAACGCCAGCTGCAGGCCATCCCGGACCTCAACCATGTGCTGACGGTGCAGAACCAACTCAGCACGATTACGACGCTGCACGATCAGAAAGCTGTCGCCTCGCGCCTATTCGGCTATATTGCCAAGTTGACGCCCGACAAAGTCACCATCAGCACGCTGAATACTGATTTTACACAGGGTCAGGATACTATGACCATCACCGGTGAAGCCTCGTCGCTCGATGCCGTCAACGGCTTCGTCGATACCCTGAAAGCTACCCAGTACAACACCGACGAGCAAGGCGCGCAGTCGCAGCCGGCTTTCAGCAATGTGGTGCTGTCGGCCTTCGGCCGCGATAGCCGCGGGGCGACGTATACCATCACGCTCAATTTCGACCCGAATATTTTCAGTAACCAGTACGACAAGCTGACGCTCACCGTACCGAGTAACAGCAAACCGACGCAAAACAATGTCTTTCGAAAGCAGGCGGATAAATAATCATGGCCGACGCTCCCGCAACCACCAAACGCGCACTGATTGATAAGACCAATAAAAACGTGGTGATTATCACCGGTATTGCTGCTTTTGTGACAATTTTCTGCCTGGTGGCGGCCAAGGGGCTGTTCGGCCAGGCGATGTACCAAAACCACGTGCTGTCGGCCGAGCACCAGGCGCTGTCGCAAATCAAATCCGATATCACTGCCGCCAAGCAACTGAAGCAGTCATATCAGCAGTTCACTACCACCAGCAAGGCGCTAGCCGATTGCACAGATGGTACTAGCAATAGCGGCACCACGCCGGTGACCACGGGCGTACCGTCGATCGACCCGACCGAAGTACTCAATATTATCTGTGGCAATGTCAGCGGCAGCGGCCCGCGTGATGGCAGCAACGACACGCTGGTGTTGCACGCCTTGCCCGACAGCTACGACTTTCCGGCACTGACCTCTACCATCGAAAAGCTGGTGACCAATATCAACGGGCTGACATTCGACAGCATCACCGGTAGCGACGATGAAGTCAATCAATCCAGCAACACCGCCAGCAACTCACCGCAACCGGTCGCCATGCCGTTCCAGCTGGCTGTCACCGGCAAATACAGCCAAATCCAGCAGCTCATCAGCGAGTTCGAGCACTCCATCCGCCCGTTCCAAATCCAGACGCTCAGCTTGTCGGGCGACCAGGACAATCTGACACTCACCATGACGGCGCAGACATTCTACCAGCCCGCCAAGACGCTTAATTTCAAGACGGAGGTGGTCAAATAGCATGAAACAGCAAGACATCGCACTGATAGTTGTCATCGCCTTTATTGCCGCGGTGGTGGCGTTCTTTGTCTCGAGCAAAGTTTTCGTCACACCGGCCAACCGCCAGCAGCAGGTTAAAATCGTCAACGTCATCGATTCGAATTTCCAGCCGGCCAGCAACAAATACTTCAATAAAAGTTCCATCGATCCATACCAGGAAGTCCAGACCGGCAGTAATAACAATCAGCATCCGTTTAACAGCGGTCAGCAACAATAAGGCGGTGCTGCTGATGGTGCGCTACGCCCCACAACCAGCCGCGGAGACACGCCGATGAGCACGGCAACAGCTGCCGCACCGCTGCAGGTGCAGGATATTCTGGTGAACGACGGCGTCATTACCCAGGCCGACCTCGACGAACTCACCAAACAGTCCAAAAAAGACGGCACGCCGCTGCTGGCGTTGCTGGTCAGTTCGGGCAAGGTGACCGACGAGCAGCTGACCAAGGCCAATGCCAAAGCCAACAAAGTACCGTACGTCAACCTCAATAGCGCCACCATCGATCCCAAAATACTCCAGCTGCTGCCCGAGGACACCGCCGAACGTTACATGGCAGTGCCGCTGGGCGAAATCCAGCACCGGTTGGTAGTAGCCATGCTCGACGCCGGCAACGTGCAGGCAGTTGACTTCCTGAGCAACCGCGTCGGCCGGCCGCTGAAAGTCTATGCTGCCAGCGAGGCCGGCATCCGCCGGGTGCTGCGCCAGTACGAGACCAATATTTCGCACGAAGTTGTTGAGCAGATTAGCGAGATTAGTGCCGATGGCAGCGATATCAAGAGCGCCGCCGAGGCTATCAGCCAGCAGGAAGCCGGCAAAGTCCAGCAGCCCAAATCCAACATCAAAACCATCGTCCAGGACTCGCCGATTAGTAAAGCCCTGAGCGCCATCCTGGAGTTCGCCGCCCGCAACAACGCCAGCGACGTACACATCGAACCGCTGAAAGATTCGCTCAAAATCCGCTGCCGGGTCGACGGTATCCTGCGCGAGATTATGAAACTGCCCAAAACCACCGAGCCGCCGCTGATTTCCCGTATAAAAATTTTATCCAATTTGAAGATTGACGAACACCGCGTGCCGCAAGACGGCGAGTTTAGTATTGTGGCCGGTGGCAAAGAAATTGACCTGCGTATCGCCATTTCACCGGTGGTGTGGGGCGAGCAAGTCGTCATCCGTTTGCTCGACAAGAGCGGCACCAGCTTGAAGCTGGAGGACATGGGCTACCACGGCCGGGCGCTGCGCACCATCCGCGGCGGCCTCGAGCAAACCAGTGGCATGATTCTGACCTCCGGACCGACCGGCTCCGGCAAATCCACCAGCTTGTACGCGCTGCTACAGGAGGTCAAGAGCGATGCCGTCAACATTGTCACATTGGAAAATCCGGTCGAGTACAAAATGGACGGCATCAACCAGATCCAGGTCAATGCCGACGTCGGTCTGACCTTCGCCAGCGGCTTGCGCTCAATCTTGCGCCAAGACCCCGACATCGTCATGGTGGGGGAGATTCGTGACAAGGAAACGGCCGAGCTGGCGGTACAGGCCAGTCTCACCGGCCACTTGGTGTTCAGTACATTGCACACCAACAGCGCGGCCGGCATCCTGCCGCGTCTGCTCGACATGGGGATCGAGCCGTTCCTGATTGCCAGCACGGTCCATACCGTTATCGGCCAGCGTTTAGTGCGGCGCATTGGCGGCACACTGGAGCAGTATCAATCCGACGCCGCCGAAACCGCTGCCATCAAGAGCGCACTCGGCGACCTATTGCCGGAAAAAGCCGAAGATGTCGCAGCGCTCGCACAAGACCTCGGCTACAAGACCTTGCCATTAAGAGGCGATAATGCTTATACTTTAACCAGAGGTAAGGATGACCCTGACTCGCCAGGCGGTTACAAGGGCCGCATGGGCATTTACGAGGTCTTCGACGTTACCGAGCAAATTCAACAGCTTATTCTGAAGCGTGCCACCAGTGCCGAAATCCAGAAGGTGGCTCAAGCGCAGGGGATGGTCACGATGCGCCAGGACGGCTACCTGAAAGCGCTCGCCGGCATGACTTCAGTCAGTGAAGTGAACCGGGTGGCTTCATCGGACGCTGCCGCTTAAAAAACACAGAAACTAGAAATTAGTAAATAGAAAATAGGGGAAAACCACATGGGCACCAAAAGTAAACAAGGACTAGCGGCAAAAAATCTAGTTGCTCGTTCCTATTTCCTAATTTCTAAAACCGGGAGGGTTTTGTAATGCAAGGCCAGCCACGTATCGAAGTCCTGTTGGAAGAAGTTATCAAAAAGAAAGCTTCCGACATGCACCTGCAGGTCGGTTTGCCGCCGATGCTGCGTATCGACGGGGCACTCGCCCCGGTCACCGGTGCCGATCCGCTGACGGAAGAAACGGTGGAGACGCTCATTTTTGCTATTTTGGACGAAGACCAGAAGCAGATTTTACTCAAAGACAAAGAGTTCGACTTTTCCTTTGCCTTCGGTGAGCTGGGGCGTTTTCGTGTCAACGCTTTTCACGAGCGCGGCAACCTGGCAGCGGCACTCCGACTTATCCCGAACGATATTCTGACGGTCGAGCAGCTCGGTCTGCCACCGGTGGTGACGAAATTCGCCGATTACCCGCGCGGTCTGGTGCTCGTCACCGGTCCGACAGGCTCCGGCAAATCCACCAGCCTGGCGGCGCTCATCCATAAAATCAATCTCGAGCAGTCCAAGCACATCATCACCATCGAAGACCCCATCGAGTACACGCACAAGAGCAAGAAGTCGGTCATCGTGCAACGCGAAGTCCATTACGACACCTATAGCTTTAGTGCCGCGCTCCGTTCGGCCCTGCGTGAAGACCCCGATGTGGTGCTGCTGGGTGAGATGCGCGACCTCGAGACGATTGCCGCCGCCATTACCATTGCCGAAACCGGCCACTTGGTGTTCGCCACCCTGCACACCAACAGTGCTGCCCAGAGTATCGACCGTATGATTGACGTATTTCCGCCGCACCAGCAGCCGCAAATCCGCGCCCAGCTCAGCAACATCTTGATGGCCATTTGTAGCCAGCGCCTGGTGCCGCAGATTGGCGGCGGCCGCATTGCCGCAGCCGAGATTCTGGTCGGCACGCCAGCGGTGCGCAACATTATTCGCGAAGGCAAAACTCACCAGCTCGATGCCGTCATTCAGACCGGCGCCGAATTCGGTATGCAGAGCATGGATAAGACACTGGTCAGCTTGATTCACGCCGGTACTATCAGCTACGACGAGGCCCGCAATGTGGCTGTCGACATCGAGGAACTCGACCGTCTGATGAGGGAATAATGAAAGGATTGTCGTACTTGGCACATTTTGACCCAAAAACTGCGCGTCGCACTCACCGTACCTCTAAGTACGGCTCGTGTGCGGTGCTCACTTTTGAGTCCAACTACACTCAAGTACGGCAACTCTCAGCCGGAGGGATGCCATGCTGAGTTATACGTATACCGCGCGCAATGCGCAGACCGGCCAGCAGGTCAAGGCGTCCGTCCAGGCCGACAACGAATACGCCGCCGCCAAGCTGCTCCACGAGCAGGGGTTGACGCCGATTGATATCCAGGTCGATAAGCACGCCGGCGGCCTCGGTGGCCGCGCCAACGGCAAGGTGCGGGCCAAAGACCGCGTGCTGTTCAGCCGCCAGCTGAGTACGCTCATCAATGCCGGCTTGCCTCTGGTACAGGCGCTGCGCAGCGTCAATGACCAGACCACCAGCAAGCCGCTCAAAGTGGTTTTAAGCAAAATTATCGCCGATGTTGAAGGCGGCAGTCCGCTGAGTAAGGCGATGGGCAAACACCCCAAGGTGTTCAACCAGGTCTACATCAGTCTGGTGGCGGCCGGCGAAACCTCCGGTACGCTCGACACAGCGCTCGAGCGCCTGGCTATCCAGCAGGAGAAAGACGCCGACTTGGCCAGCAAAGTCCGCGGCGCCATGACATATCCCATCATCGTCGTGCTGGTGATGATTGGTGTGGTCGGCTTCATGATGGTCAAGGTGCTGCCGCAGGTGAAAGACATTTACAACGGCCTGCCGGGCGTCAACTTGCCGCTGGTCACCAGTATTCTGATGGGAATCTCCGATTTTGTCATCCATTTCTGGTGGATTGTGCTGATTGTACTGGTGCTGGTGGTGTTTTTTGGTCTACGCTACGCCAAAACTCCCGCCGGCAAGGAAGTATTCGACAAGCTCAAGATGAGAATGTGGCCGACCGGCCAGTTGTTCATGAAAATTTACATGGCCCGTTTTGCGCGCACTGGCTCGACCCTGGTTAGTAGTGGCGTGCCGCTGCTGCAAATGCTGCAAATCACCGGGCAGTCAATCAATAACGTGCATGTCGAGCGCTCTATCAACCACGCTGCCGACAAAGTCCGGGGCGGCAAATCGCTGGCCGACGCTATTGCCGGCGACCCCAACTTCCTGCCGCTGGTGCCGAACATGATCAAAATCGGCGAGCAATCCGGCTCAATGGAGCAAATGATGGGCAAGGCGGCTGACTATTACGAAAAAGAGGTCGACAACCAAGTTGCCGCCATCAGCTCTATTATCGAACCGGTGATGATGGTGCTGCTCGGCCTCGTGGCCTTCACCATCGTAGCGGCCGTACTGCTACCGATTTACGGCCTGGCGGGCAACAGCAGCTTTACCAACGGCGCCGCAGGCGGCTAGGCTGTGGATAAATCTACTACAGTTCGCCGGCGAGCCAGTCAGCCTACCTGTAATTTCGGGTTTTTTGGCGCTCTCTCCAGGGCTTGCGTTATCGAAGCATAACCGTTATTATCGCTAGCAGAGGCACCGTAACTAAAATGCAAAGGGGGCATTTCCGAGATGCTTAAGCAACAATATAAAAGTAAACGAGATGAAGGCTTCACCATCATCGAAGTCCTGATTGTGCTGGCAATTGCGGCACTTATTCTGGTCATCGTGTTCTTGGCCGTGCCGGCGCTGCAGCGCAGCTCGCGCAACACCCAGCGCAAAAACGACGCCGCCAACACGCTATCGGCCTTTAGCGACTACGTCAGCAACAACGGCGGTCAATTGCCGGGTGATTGTGGTGGCGCCAGTCCTTGCAGTTTTCTCAGCAACGTAAAACTGGGCTATTATGACGCATCCAAAGTGTCAGTGGTGACTTACGCTAGTGGCATGACTGCGCCAGATTCTGAGACGTTAGAAGTGGTCAGCGGTGCTAAGTGTGGCAACGGCCAGGCTGGCGCACCGACCGCTGGCGATTCGGCCCGCCAATATGTCGCTTACTACGGCATTGAGGGCAACCCAGCCACTCAATGTGTTGAAGGTTAGTTAAGCTAACCAGGTGGAGGCAAAGAAGCGCCCGGCGGGCGCTTCTTTCTTTGTGGTACCATTAACGGTAATGATTATTGCCATCCTGCTTATCCTTGGTCTGATTTTTGGCAGCTTCGTGAACGCGCTGGTCTGGCGGCTGCACCAACAATCATTGGCTAGTAAAAAGACCAAAGTTCATAAAGTAAAAGGTGCACGGCGGCTTTTTAGTTTTCACCTTTCACTTTCCACTAGTCAAAATGCATATAGTATTTTGACCGGCCGGTCGATGTGTCCTAACTGCAAACACGAGCTGGCAGTTAAAGATTTGGTACCGGTGCTGAGCTGGCTTACGCTGCGGGGTAAATGCCGCTACTGTAAAAAGCCGATTTCCTGGCAGTATCCGCTGGTGGAGCTGGCGACGGCTGGCTTATTTTTGCTGTCGTACTTCTGCTGGCCGCTGGCGCTGCATGGGGTCGGTTTGTTCGAGTTTGTTGTCTGGCTGGTATTTCTAGTGGCGTTTATGGCGCTGACGGTGTACGACCTGCGCTGGTATCTGCTGCCGAATAAAATCATCTTCCCTTTAATTGGCTTGGCGGCGGTAGAGCTGATAATAATTGCCATTTGGCAGCAGAGCTGGACGGTGTTTGTGGGCGGTGTGCTCGGAACGATTATCATTGCCGGACTGTTCTGGGCCTTGTTTCAGCTGTCTGGCGGCCGTTGGATTGGCGGTGGCGACGTCAAACTGGCGGTGGTGCTTGGCATTCTGGCGGCGTCGCCGGCCAAGGCGGTGCTGGTCATTTTCTTCGCTTCGCTTATTGGCACGGTGGTGAGCTTGCCCCTCATGAGCAAGCAAGGCATCAAGGCACGAGTGCCGTTCGGGCCGTTTCTGCTGGCAGCCACTGTTATTACCGTGCTGTTCGGCAGCCGTATCATCGATTGGTATACCGGTACGCTCATCTGATATTTCCATAGTGCTTATGATATACTTGGGCTATGAATAAGGGTGGCTTCATAACCCTTCACAAACACAAAGCTAGGCGTACCGCTGGTTTTACTATCATCGAGACTATGATAGTGTTGGCGGTCAGTGGCGTCATTTTCGCCAGCGCCATGGTGTTGGTGCAGCGCCGCCAGCCCGAGGCCGAATTCCAGCAGGCCATTAACGACACGGTAACGATTATCCGGCAGAATGTCCACGACGTGGCGGTCGGCTACTACCCGAACAGCGGGGACATACAGTGTAAGGAGTTGGGCGAGCTGCAGATTACCTCGGCTACGGCGGGGCAAGGCGAGAATCAGGGCTGTATTTTTCTGGGCAAAATTATGCAATTCGGCGTGCCGGGCGACACCGGCGGCAACCAGCAGGAAATCGTTTACACCCTGGCCGGCTGCCAGCACCAGCACTGCAGTAACGGTACTTTCGCACTCGAAGCCACCTCTTTAGCCGATGCGCAACCAAAGGTCATCGCTCCCACCACCAGTGACACAAGCGTTCCCGATAAAACGCAGGCGGTCAGCATTGAGAACGGTCTGTCGCTGCACGCTATGCACTTCACCGACACCGGCGGCACCAGCCACTCGGCAGTAGCCTTTGGCGCGCTGCAAAGTTTTGGCACCTATGCCGGCAACTGTAGCGGCGGCCTCTGTTCCGGCTCGCAACAAACGGCACTGTATGGCGTCACAAATGCCAGCCCAAGCTGCAGCGATCCTCATAACACCGCCGAACAGGACAAGCAGTGTTTGGCAGGCCAGGCCGATATACCGAGTAATCTGGTAGCAGCTAGCGAGGTCACGATGTGCTTTCAGAGCGCCACCACCGAGCAGTCGGGCTTAATCACCGTAGCTGGCGACGGTACGGTCGGGGTAAAAATATTTAGCAGTAAGGATTGCTCATGATGAAGCGGCTTCGCCTACGGTCCAATCAGCACGGCGACACCATCGTCGAAGTCATGATAGCCATGGCGGTGCTCGGCCTGGTACTGGTGGTTTCGTACGCCACTGCCAACCACAATACGCTGAGCTTGCAGGATGCCCAGGAGCGTTCGGTGGCGCTGAAGCTGGCCGAAAGCCAGATAGAGGCCATGAAAGCGTTTAACTCCAGTAGTTCGGCCAATTCGGGCCAGCTTTTTAGTCAAACCGACCCGTTTTGCATGATTGGCACCACTATTACTGCTAATGATCCGAGCAAGGTCGCCGGTCAAAACGACTGCATGTTCGATATTAATAGCCAGCGGGCCGGCACGGGTGCGGAGCCGGCTTTCAATGTGCGTGTGACATCGGCCGCTATACCGGTGAGCGGCGGTACCAGCGGGCTGGGTAAACAGTTTACGGTCACTGTCAACTGGGACAGTGTGCTCGGCAACGGGAAGACCATCACCATTGGTGGGCACGCATTGCTCGATCAGGACGAAGTGCAAATGGAATACGGACTGTATAAATTATGAAAAAACCCAGCATGACTCACCAAAGCGGCTTTACCATCGTCGAATTGATGATAGCCACGCTGGTGTTTTCGGTGATTTTGGTGGTCATGACCATGGGTGTACTGCACGTGACGCATGATTATTATAAGGGGCTTACGCTCAACGATACACAGAACGCCGCGCGCACTATTAGTGATGATATTTCGCAGGCAATCCAATTCAGCGGCGGGCAGGTGAACTGGCCGACGTTGGCGCAGGTGAAGGCCGGTACGCCAAACTATAGCGGTCGGGGCTGCATCGGTACGCAGGCCTATGATTTCCAACTGGGCAAGCAATTGGAACGATCGCCATCTTCGGCCGATCAGCAGGCCAATGTGCTGCAGCTGGCAACCAATCAGGCCACTTGCCGTCAGCCGGGCTCCGCGGCGGGCGTACCGGCGCTCTTTGCGCTGAATGGGACCGAGCTACTCGGCCAGCACATGCGGTTGACGACCCTCAACGTGCAGCCGACTGGCGATCCGAGCAGTCATTTATACACCGTAGCGGTGACTGTAGCTTACGGCGATTACGATTTGCTGTGTAGTCCGGCAGATAACGGACATGATGGCGGTTGTTTGCCCGGCAACGCCGCGATGGATCCGGGCAGTGTTAGCCCGACGACGTTTCAGCAGTTTATTACCAGCCCTGACTTACGTTGCCGCCAGCAGACTGGCTCGCAATTTTGCGCCGTGTCGGCCCTCCAAACCACCGTACAACAGCGGTTGGTGCCGGCAACATAAGGAGTATAATGAGCCTTAAAGCTACAAAGCGTATGAAGTTACAAACACGAAAACCAATTACAACCAGCCTGCGCAGCGACGAGCGGGGGCTCGCTTCATTTATCGTCACGCTCATCCTCATTCTGGTCATTACCCTGATTGTGCTTGGTTTCGCCGGCCTGACGCGCCGCAACCAGCGCGAAGCGCTCGACAATCAATTGAGTACCCAGGCATATTATGCTGCCGAAACGGGGGTAAATTTGGTGCGCAACCTCATGGGCAGCACTCCTGCCGACCAGCTTACCAAGACAAAATGTCAGCCACTGGTCTCGGATAATCATCACTACGTTAACCAGCAGCTCAACGACAGCAGCAACCAGGTAGTAAATTCCTGTCTCATCGTCAACGACGCCCCCAGCTCGCTGGAATACGACACCATCGACGCTAACAACACCGTGGTGCCCATTCAGGCCAGCCCTGACACTGCGCACGGCAGCGGCACGCTGACACTTACCTGGCAATCCAAAGATACCTCGCCGGGGCCGGTGAGCAACTGCTCAACCAACAGCAACTATGATAATTTTACCCGCGATCTTTCCAATGGCGGCGGTAATTGTCCCTACGGCGTGCTGCGCTTCGATATGGTTGATGTGACGGCGGCCGGTGGGCTGACGCCCCAAAATCTCGAAAACAAAACGGTAGCAGTCTATGCACCGCCCACCAGTGATTATCAGGCAATTTTCAAAAATGAAGGCAATGGCTCAATCGGTGTCAGTATTGGTCACGTGCGCTGCGTTTCTGCGCCGACGGCACAATGCACCCTGACCATCAGCGGGGTAAATTATAGCCATTTGTATTACATGCGCATAACATCGTTGTATAAGACCGTTAAGCTCGACAGCATTACGGGCATTAATGCCGACGGTGCACCGGTGCAATTCATCGGGGCGCAGCTGCTGGTGGATTCCACCGGCAAAGCCGTGGATGTACTCAGGCGGGTGCAAGTGCGGCTGGACGAGTCGCGCACGCTGTCACCGGCTTATGCTATCGAGAGCCAATCAGGTATTTGCAAACTGTATACCACGACCGGGCCGGGCAGCAGCCTGAGTGGCAGTTGTCCATAAGGTTCGATATTCTTTAGAGGCTAGTTTACTTGCTAATCTGATTCTGTAGCGCTGCTATGACCATGGAACTTTTCGTGGACGGCTTTGAGATGCGGATCGGTAACGTGCGTATAGATCTGGGTGGTGGCGACGTTGCTGTGGCCAAGCATGGCCTGCACCGAGCGTAAATCGGCGCCGTTCATCAGTAAATCGGTAGCAAATGAGTGCCGCAAGGTGTGCGGGCTGACGTGCTTGGTAATGCCGGCCAGCAGGGCGTATTTGGCGACGATACGCTGGATGCTGCGGGCGGTCAGGCGGTGGAAGTTGCCGCTCAAATCGACTTGCTTACTGCCGCTATAGCGCACAAACAGCGGTCGGGTGGTGTCCCAGCGGGCATCGAGGTATTTCTGCAGCCAATCGGCTGCCTCCTGGCTGATAAAAATTGGCCGGTCCTTTTGGCCTTTGCCGCGCACCATAAATTCCCGCCGCTTGAGATTGATATGGTCACGGTCGAGCCCCACCAGTTCGCTGACGCGCAATCCCGAACTAAAAAGTAGCTCCAAAATCGCCCGGTCGCGCAGCCCGGCCACGCTATTAGTATCGGGTTGAGTAATTAATCTGCCCAATTCTTCTTCATTTAAGAATGTGACTTGCGGGCGGCGGATGCGCGCCAGCTCGATCTTGTCGGCAGCCATGGCCGGAATATCGCGCTTGGCACAAAATTTTAGAAAACTGCGCAGGGCAATCAGGTGATAATTCTGGGTGGTTTTACTCAGTTCGTCGCTCACGTTGGTGCCGAGCCGGTTGAGCCAGAGCCGCCATTTGCGCACCAGCTCGGCGTCGATGTCGCCGACCTTGATGTCGCCGGCGAAATCAATCAGCCGGGTCAGGTAATGATCGTAATTGGCAATAGTCTTTTGCGAGCGGTTTTGCTCGATCTCGAGGTACTCCAGAAAATCGGTTTTGGCCTTAGCAAAAAGCATAAGCCAAGTATAGCATCATTGTGCGACGCGGATCAGAGCTGATTTTTACCGCCATATCTGTTATAATTGAACAAATATAATATAAGGACACCCATGGAACGCACACTTGTTATTGCCAAACCCGACGCCGTGCAGCGCGGCTTGATTGGTGAGATTATTAGCCGTCTGGAGCGCAAGGGGCTCAAACTCATTGGTATGAAAATGGCCAGCTTGGATGAAGCCATCCTGCGTACGCACTATGCCGAGCATGTCGAAAAAGGCTTCTACGCCGGCCTCGAAAAGTTTATGAAAAGCTCGCCGGTGGTGTTAATGGCCTGGGAAGGTTTCGAGTGCATCGATTCGGTACGCACTATTGTGGGCGCCACCAATCCACGCCAAGCGGCGCCGGGCAGCATTCGCGGCGATTTGGCGATTGGCGTGGGCCGTAACCTTATTCATGCCTCCGATTCGAAGGACAGCGGCGAGCGCGAAGTGAATAACTTCTTCAAAGCCGACGAATTATTCTCCTATGACAAATCCGAATACCTCCATTTGTATGAGGAATTCGAGAGAGGCTAGTAATAGCTGGGTATCTCGGCTAGCGATTTCTTAGAGACACCGGTAAACTTGCTAGTGTGGCCCGGTAGTTCAATGGATAGAACACCACCGTCCTAAGGTGGGTGTTGGGGGTTCGATTCCCTCCCGGGTCACCAGCTTAAACTTCTGATACAATACGCTTATGGCCGATGTACACACCGCTGACAAGCCGGTCAAATATTTTGACGATCAATTCGATGACGAATCGGTGCTATTGGTGTTTCGCAAGCATCCGGTAGTGATGCGCAAGGGCCTCATCTTCGGTCTGGCAGCCTGGCTCATCGGCCCGGTGTACATGCTGGTGCTCACGTATGTGCATCCGACACATCCGCCATCGATGGGTGCGTTTGGACTGAGCTTGCTTATCAGTGTGGTGGTGGGGCTGCTTATTTTTACCCCATGGTATCTTGGCTGGTATTTTAGCGTGTTTATCGTGACCGACCAGCGGCTGATACAGATTACGCAGAAGGGCTTATTTCATCGCAGCGTGGTAGACATGGGATTGCATCAGGTGCAGATGGTGAATTATCAAATTGCCGGCCTGCAGGAAACACTGCTGGGATTTGGTACAATAGTGATGCAAACGTTGGTAGGAGATTTGGTGATTCACGAAGTGCATCACCCGGCCAAGATTCAGAAGCAATTGCTCGGCATTTTGCGCGAGCAGGGCATTACCACACAGGCGCCTATCATGGCCAACGTTGCATTACCTACGAGTGATGAAGAAGAAATCTAAATTGCCAAAGCTGGCCAAACTGCCAAAGGTGCGTGTGCCGAAATTTACCGGCCGGCGCGCCGATGATAAAGCCGTGGCGGCCGATGAAAAGTTTACGCAAGCACTCCGTACCTTGCCGCGCATTACCAACGAAACCGTCGCCGAACACAGAGAGGAAGTACTCAGCAGCGCCCGCAAATACATCTACCCGCTCAGCCACTCCAAGCACCGGGTCATTGTCATTACCAGTACGCTGCTGGTTTTGGCGATTGTCGTATTCTTCGCTTACTGCGGGCTGGCACTCTATAAATTCCAGTCGCACTCGGCATTTTTATATGGCGTCACACGGGTGATTCCGTTTCCGGTCGCCAAGGCCGGCTCCTCGTGGGTCAGCTACGAGAGCTATTTGTTCGAGCTGCGTCACTCGGTGCATTACTACCAGACTCAACAGCACGAAGATTTCAGCACGCCGGCCGGTCGGCAGCACCTCAAAAAGCTAGAGCAGGATTCGCTCAACCAGGCCATTAATGATGCCTACGTGAAGCAATTGGCTAGGCAGCACCACATCAGCGTCAGTAGTCACGATGTCGATGCCGAGCTGGCGCTGGTGCGCTCGCAAAACCGCCTCGGCAGCAACGATCAAGTCTTCAAAAGTGTACTAAGTGAATTTTGGGGCTGGACGGTGGATGACTTCCGCCAGGAGCTCAAGCAGCAACTGCTAGCTGAAAAGGTCGCGACCGCGCTCGACACGGCCGACACGGGACGTGCCCAGGCGGCACTCGAACAGCTCGATAATGGCGCCGACTTCGGTAAGCTGGCCAAGCAAGTCTCCGACGACGCGGCTACCAAAAGCCACGGCGGCGACTACGGCACTACCATTACTGAGTCCAACCACGATCTGGCGCCGCAAGTCGTGGAGGCGCTGTTTAGCCTCAAGCCTGGCCAGCACAGCGGCATTATCAACACTGGCTACAGCCTGGAAATTGATAAAGTCACCAGCCGCTCGGGCGACAAAATCAAAGCCGCCCACATCGTTTTCAATCTCAAGAGTATCAACACTTACATCCAGCCGCTGCACAAATCCGAACCGCCGCACGAATATATCAAACTGTAGCGCCGCCAGTTGCTTTTTGCCGGCTAGCCTGCTATGATGACCTCTGTATTTCAAGCCTGTTGCGGTGAAGTGGCTGCAACGTCAGCCTTTGAAATCCTACATCGCGGGCTCGTAGTGAAGACGGCCTATCACGCCTCCCTGTCACGGAGGAGATCGCCGGTTCGAATCCGGTCGGGCCCGCCAAAGAAAGCGCCCCAGTTCGTCTGGGGTGTTTTCTTTGGCAACTCCAGCGATTTGAAGTCGCGAAGAGTGTGCGGCAGCGAATGACCGGTTCGGTGGAGCGAGGACGCGCGCAGGAATTTATTCCGAGCACGCCGCAGCGGAGAAGGCCGAAGGCCGCTATCCGGTCGGGCCCGCCAGACGGCGATTCAAGATTTCTCTCCGACCCGCTCCCTCGGATAAGTTTCAAGTCAGTTCCATGCGAACACTGGCTACCGCAGTTTGCTATAATAACTGCTGATTTAGCGTGCCACCTTAGCTCAGTTGGTAGAGCGACGCATTCGTAACGCGTAGGTCAGCAGTTCGATCCTGCTAGGTGGCTCCACTCGCGAGTATAGTACAGCGGTAGTATGTGACCTTCCCAAGGTTGAGACGCGAGTTCGACTCTCGCTACTCGCACCATTTGTGACTTCGACGTTAGCGCCCGAAAATGGTACAATTACTCCTGATACTATGACGATTCCGACCAAATATTTGCGTGACCGCGTAGTGCTTTTGCTGCTGAGTGTCAACGTATTTCTGGCCTTACTTACCACGGTGTTTGTACTGTTGCGCCTCAGTTCCAACCATGGCAACGGCTACATCGTGCAGTACCGGCCGGCGCTCGGCATTGCCGCCTACAAGTCCGGCAGCGTGCTGGATCTCATCGGCTTCGTGGTGTTTGCGCTGCTGATTGTGGTGGTGCACGTGGTGCTCAGTATCAAGACGTATCGTATCCACCGACAGCTCGCGGTAGCCATCCTGGGGCTCGGCATTTTGCTGCTCGTTCTCACTATTATTATCAGTAATGCGCTGCTCTTGCTGCGCTAAGGTATAGATCGTGACCGATATCGAAATTCCTCTCGAGAAAGATCGCCACGGCTGGTATCGGTTTTTTGAGATTCTGCCCGGGGTCGTCACCTGGACCCTGCTGTTTATGCCGGTCATCTTGAGCTTTATTAATGTTACGGCAGCGGCGTTTTTCATCTTGGCCTACGTGTTGATTTATTTTACACGCTCACTGGGCGTCGATATTCGGGCACTCGCTGGGCACCGCCAGCTCGGCAAGTACAATAAAATCGATTGGAATGAACTGAATGTCGACATCGAGTCCGGCCAGACCGCGCCGGGCGCCAACCGGCCGAAGTGGCACGTCGATACGTTGCAGCGCCTGCAGGCCAATCCGCCGCTGGCTCGGCCCAGTGAGCTGACGCACGCCATTATTATCGCCACCGTCAACGAAACTCGCGAAGTGTTGGAGCCGACGCTGCAGGCCATCTTGAATTCTGAGTACGATTTAAAGAAGTTAATCGTGATTTTTGCCTACGAAGGCCGGGCAGGGGAGCCGGCCGAGCAGCGTGTGTTGGGCCTGGTCAAAGAGTATGCGCATAACTTCGGTCATATGATGGCGGTCAAGCACCCGGCCGATATCCCGAACGAAGTTATTGGCAAGGGCGGCAACATTACCTTTGCCGGCCGTGAGCTGCAGAAGTATGTCGAGGAACAGGGCCTCGATCCGGCCAAAGTCGTGGTCACCACGCTTGATTCCGATAACCGCGTCAGCAAAAAGTACCTGGCGGCGCTGACCTATCTGTACTGCGCCGCGCCGGACCCGATTCGGGCCTCGTTCCAGCCGCTGCCGATGTACACCAACAACATCTGGGACGCGCCGGCGCCAATGCGCGTCATCGCCACCGGCAACAACTTCTTTTACATTGTGCTCACGCAACGGCCGCACTTGGAACGCAACTTTTCGGCCCACGCTCAGAGCCTGCGCGCGCTGATCGACATGGATTTTTGGAGCGTGCGCACGGTAGTGGAGGACGGTCACCACTTCTGGCGCAGCTATTTCTTTTATAACGGCAACTACCGGGTTTACCCCTTGAGTACGCCAATTTACCAGGACGCCGTGTTGGCCGAAACGTATCGTAAAACCATCAAGGCGCAATTTATTCAGTTGCGGCGCTGGACGTACGGCGCATCCGACGTGGCGTACGTTGCCACCAAAGGATTTTTCGGCAAGAGTGGAGCGCCCAAGCTCGATGTGCTGGCCAAGCTTGGCAGGCTGCTGGAGGGGCATGTGACCTGGGGTGCCGGCGCGATTATCATGCTAACGGCCGGCTTCATTCCGCCGTTCATCGACCCGCAGAGCTATGCCGCCAACGAGCTGCCGCTTATTCTGAGCCGTATCAACACCGTCGGTTTAATCGGGCTGCTGGCATCGCTGTACGTCAGTATGAAGACGCTGCCGCCGCGGCCGCTGCGCTACAAGCGCCATCGTTCGCTCTTTATGCTGTTGCAATGGGTCTATCTGCCGGTGACCACCATCGCTTTTGGCTCCGTGGCGGCGCTCAATTCACAAACTCGGTTGATGTTCCGCCGATACCTCAGTAAATTTGATGTTACCGAAAAGGCTGTCGTCAAAGAATCGGGCGAAACTGTCAGCTCCGAGGCTGACCCCAGCTTCAGCAAGCACTAGGCCCGCTTGTGCGGATGGAACGCCTGATAATGCGTGGCCGCAACTGTATCAAATCGGCTGAGCACCACTGTAGTCGTATGAGCAATGGTAGTGCTGTTGAGTAAGCCGGCAGGGCTGCCGGTGCGCAACTTCTGAATAACGGTATCGGCTAGCCCGGCGGCGTCTTTTAGGGCATCAGGGCGGTGCTGACAGCTTGTGTAGAGGCTGAGCAAGAGCTTATCGCGCGAAAACGGCTCAGCGGCGCCCTCTGCACGCTGTACGCGCCATGCTTTATCGAGCTGTACCAATTCTTGAGTACTGCAAATTGCCCCACAATCCTGGCAGCGCCGTCGCCGCCACACGGCATTAACCCGTCGTTGCCCCCGCGAGTTGATAACCTGCGTTTCACCGCCGCAATATACACAAACCATGACAATATATTGTCATATCGCAAGTAAATTTGCTAGTGGAAAACTAAAGCGCACATGGGGAAAACAAAATACCCCTGTTGGTATGACCAATCAGGGGTATGGTGGGGCAGTGGCGAATTACTTGTGACTGCTGACTGCCCGAGGTCGTCGAATACGATTAATTGTCTTGACCGAAGTTAATTCTTCGTAGAACAACTGAAATGTGTCCAAAGGACTGGTTCGTTTGGCTCTCACCCAAAATTCCCGTTTAACCGGACTATTGTACTACACCATATATAGCGTGTCAATGTGCCGGTGGGTAATGCGGCGCAGTCTGCTAAGTATCTTGGCAGATGACCGCTTGCCAAAACAGAGGTAATTCGGTATATTGATGAAGTCCGAAAGGGCGATTAGCTCATTTGGCTAGAGCGCCACATTGACGTTGTGGAGGTGGCAGGTTCGAGCCCTGCATCGCCCACCAAAGAAAACGACTCCAGATAACAGGAGTCGTTTTCTTTTGACTGTTAATTTTCAGGTGCTGCGGGGCTCGAAACTGGACGAGCAGAGCGAATTAGGGCCGAATCCTATAATCAAGGCCACGCGCAGAAGCTGGCTTCGAGCATGGCCGAAGCATTATCCCAAAGGCGCCGCCAGGCGACGACGGATATCGCCCGCTAGCCAATTAAAACAGCCATCATTAAAGCGAATCTCATCTATGATATACACTCGCCGAATCTTTCCACAGGCAGGATAGTAATAATTACAGCATAAATAGGCTAGCCACATCGTACTACTATGATATGCTAGTAAGCGTGAAGTTTTGAGACAGGTTTAAAGAAACTTGGACTCGCGGGAAATGGTTGAATGGCATGCGAGATCATTCAACCATTTTTTATTTGGTAATATACAGATTTGCAATCTGTAGTACACTAGTGATTGAGCGGTGACGTGGACTCACCAACCACTGAGCTCCGTCTAAAAAGCCGCAGACGATAATAGGGGCTTACCTGAAAGAGTCCCGGTTCTTGCCGGGGAAGTCCGGTGGAACCGCCGACAGTATAACTACTGCTTGGTCCGAGACGCTTGAGCTAATTAATCGTTCTACACGGTAGAGATTAATCGCTTGTGCGTCTTTTTATATATAAGGCAACAGGAGCACACTATGCCCGAACAGCAAGACCACCTTTACGCAATGCGACATTCACTGGCCCACATTATGGCCACGGCTGTCGCTAAATTGTGGCCGGGCACTACATTTGGCGTAGGGCCGGTAGTGGACAATGGCTTTTACTACGACGTGGTATTACCGGGCGGAGTCACAATATCCGAAGAAGATTTTGCTAAAATTGAGGCCGAAATGCAGCGGGTTATCAAGCAGAATGTACCGTTTGAACGGTTTGAGAAGCCCATTGATGAGGCGATAGAGTGGGCGCGGAGCAATGAGCAGCCATTTAAAGAAGAGCTGCTCAATGACCTGAAGCGGGCCGGCACCACGGTGGCGAAAGATCTGGACGCTGCTGAGCTGGGCACTATCGCCGAGGGTGACAGTGCGGTGGAGCGAGTGTCATTTTATATGAACGGTGATTTTACCGACCTGTGCCGGGGGCCGCACGTTGAAAGCACCGGTCAAGTCGGCGCTTTCAAGCTGATGCGTGTCGCCGGGGCGTATTGGCGCGGTAACGAGAAAAATCCGCAAATGCAGCGGATCTACGGTGTGGCCTTCGCCAGCGACAAAGAACTCAGACAGCATCTCAACATGCTCGAGGAGGCCAAGAAGCGCGACCACCGCAAGCTCGGCCAGGAGCTGGATTTATTCCTGTTTAGCGACTTGGTTGGCTCGGGCTTGCCGCTGTTTACGCCGCGCGGGACGGTGCTGCGCGAGCAGCTGGCCGGCTTCACCAATGAAATGCGCGAGCGCTACGGTTTCCAGAAAGTTTGGATTCCGCATATGACCAAGAAGGATCTCTACGAAAAGAGTGGCCACTGGGCCAAATTTGGCGATGAGCTTTTCCTAGTCAAAAGTCAGGAAACTAGCGATGATTTCGTGCTCAAGCCAATGAACTGCCCGCACCACACACGTATTTACGCTTTTCAGCCGCGGAGCTACCGTGATTTGCCCATTCGCTATCTGGAAACCACCACAATTTACCGGGATGAAAAAACCGGCGAGCTCGGCGGTCTCAACCGAGTTCGTAGCGCTACTCAGGATGACAGCCATGTGTTTTGCCGCCACGACCAGATAGAGACAGAGATTAACACGCTGCTGGCTTGCGCCAACGAATTGTACGCGACGGTGGGGATGGATTTGCGTGTGCGCCTCAGTTACCGTGATGAATCTGACGCTTATTTGGGTGACACCGAGTTGTGGCAGAGCGCCCAGGCACAGCTCAAAGCGGCCGTGATTGCCAACGGCCTGGACTATTTCGAACAAGAGGGCGAGGCAGCATTTTATGGGCCGAAAATTGATTTTATGGTAACCGACGCACTGGGGCGCGAGCATCAGGTAGCGACGGTGCAGCTCGATTTTGTCATGCCGGAGCGGTTTGGGCTGGAGTATGCGGCCGAGGACGGCAGTCAGCAGCGGCCGGTGATGATCCATTCGGCATTGCTGGGATCGGTCGAGCGATTTTTGAGCGTCTATATCGAGCACACTGCCGGCAAATTCCCCGTCTGGTGTGCGCCGGAGCAGGTCCGGCTGGTGACCGTTAACCAAGAGGATGCCACTGTCGCCTTTGCCGAGCAGGTCCGGCAGCAGGCGCAAAAGCTCGGTCTTCGGCTGAGCGTCGACAACTCCAACGAATCGGTCGGCAAGAAAATCCGCGCTGCCGAAGTCTGGAAAATACCATACACCGTGGTAATTGGTGAAAAAGAAATCGCCGGCGGCGAGCTGACACCGCGCATCCGCCAAGATTTGACGGTCGACGGTGCCGCGCACAGCTACACGGTCGAAGAATTCCTCAAAACCGTCGCCAACGAAGCCAAGACCCGCGTTAACAAAACCTCGCTGTAGTTATGCCAAGACAAGTTATTGCCGTCGACGTTGATGATGTGCTGTCCGCTAGTGCGGCCGGTTGGGTAGCGTTTAGTAATGCTACCTGGGGCACGAACCTGACAGTTGAAGACTATCAGGAAGACTGGGCTGCCATGTGGGAGATTGATCATGAAGCGATGGTTGAGCGGGCTCACATAATTCATAGCCAAACGGGCCTAATATCAACATTTGACCATGACGCCCAAGCGGCTACCGTGCTGCGGCGATTGGCTGAAAAATACGAGCTCATTATTGTCTCGTCCCGGGTCAACATGCACCGTGCCGAAACACTTGAGTGGCTGGATCGACACTTTGCTGGTATATTTTCGAGCATTAATCTGGCCGGTATTTACGATGTTTTGTCTAAAGATTCATCCCGGGCAACTAAAGCCGAGATCGTGAAGCGGCTGGGCGCCGATTACCTGGTCGATGATCAGCCCAAACACTGTTTTGCGGTTGCCGAAAACAGTGTATCGGCTGTTTTGTTTGGCGATTATTCCTGGAATCGGTCGGTCACACTGCCGGCCGGCGTGACTCGCTGCAAAGATTGGCCGGCGGTGCTGGAGTATTTCAATGGACAGCGTTGAGTTGGGCTTTGCGGCGTGCGTGGAGGCCTATGTGGCGCAGATTCCGCAGGGGCGGGTGATGACGTATGGGCAGCTGGCGGCATTGTGTGGCAACGCTCGGGCGGCGCGGATTGTGGGCGGGATTGCGCACTTTGGCGATCCGGACTTGCCGTGGCAGCGGGTAGTGAACAAAAGTGGTGGGCTGGCTGCCGGTTATCCCGGCGGGCGGCAGGGACACGCGGCGCACCTGCGGGCCGAGGGAGTCACCGTTTCTGACGATTATAAAGTCGATGTTGGGAAGCTGCTGTGGTGGCCCGCCGGTGAGGGGCCGAAGCAGCAGGGGCTGCTCTGATGCCGCCATTGATCGTCATTGTCGGAGAGACGGCATCGGGCAAGTCGGCACTAGCGCTCGAACTGGCCCGACGATTTAATGGTGAGCTGATTTGCGCCGACTCATGGACGGTTTACAAAGGTTTCGACATCGGTACCGCAAAACCGACGGCGGCAGAGCGGGCGGCGGTGCCGCACCATTTGCTCGACGTGGCTGACCCGGCCGCAGGTTTCAGTGCCGTGCTGTTTCAAAAACTGGCCAAGCAGGCAATTGCCGACATCGCTGCCCGTGGCAAGCTGCCAATTATGGTCGGCGGCACCGGGCTTTACATCGATAGTGTGCTGTTTGACTACGGTTTTCTGCCGGCGACCGACCCGGTATTGCGCGCCCAACTCAATGCGATGACGCTTCAGGAATTAATTAAGCGCGCGGATGCGCTCGGGCTCGATGTAGCGGGCATTGATCTGCGCAATAAACGCCGCGTTATCCGCTTGATTGAAAATAACGGCGTACGGCCTACTAGACGCCCCCTGCGGGAAAACACATTACTGCTCGGGATTAAATTGGACGCGGAACAGCTTCCGGTGCGGATTACTCACCGCATTGACGCCATGCTGGCAGCGGGATTGGAGAGTGAAGTCAAACAGCTGGCCGAGAAATATAGCTGGGCCGCCGAGCCGATGAAAGGCATCGGCTATGGTGAGTGGGCAGCTTACTTTGCTGGCGACCAAACCCTGGCAGAAACGCGGCAGCGAATCATTAAAGATACGCTCGATTTGGCCAAGCGCCAGCGCACCTGGTTTAAACGTAATTCTAGTATTCACTGGTTACATAACAGGGGTAAATTGACAGAAGCTGTAGCGGTAATTACACCATTTTTGAACAAATAACTTTATTTGCTGACTGGCCGTCTGCTACAATGAAGGCATGGTCGAACAACTTTTTGGGTCGAAGACGCGGGTGAAACTACTGCAGCTGTTTTATGCCAATCCCAATCGCTCTTTCTACGTGCGCGAAATTACCCGCAAAATTGATGAGCAGATCAATTCGGTGCGCCGCGAGCTGTCGAATTTACTCAGCGTCGGCATCATTGTGTCAGACAACACCAACAACCGGCTGTACTACGAAGTTAATCAGGCCTACGAGTTTTATGAGCCGCTGCAGGCTATCTTTGGCGCGGCCAAACCGGCTGGCAAAGTCAAAAAGGCCGATGAGGGCGACGAATGGAAAACGCTCGGAAAAGTCGACTTGGTTATTTATACCGGTCAATTTACCCGCGACGAGCGCGCCGGCGTCGATGTACTCATCGTCGGCAATATTAATAAGAATTCGCTCGATAAGTTTATCTCGCAACTAGAGTCAAAAGAGGGCAAGGAACTGCGCTACACTGTTATGACAACGGCAGATTTCACCTATCGGCGCCAGATAAAAGACCGCTTCGTGAGCGGGATTTTAGAGTCCAAGAACCAAGTAGTGCTCGATAAGCCTGGCCTGCTGGCCTGATGCCGGGCGAAGCCCGCGCTCTAGTCGCCGGGGCGTATTTCCGATACACTATATCTATAACCTAATCCAGAAGTAACCGGAGTATATATGGACGTACAATTTTATGGTGCAAACTGTGTGGCATTGAGCTATAAAGGCACGCGCCTTGTCGTGGACGATAACCTGGCCGGCTTAGGCGGTAAAGCTGTACTGAAAAACGATGATGTGGCGCTCTTTACAGGTGCGCACGATACGCCCGCTAACTTATCACTGAAGTTACTGGTTGATCAGCCGGGTGAGTACGAGGTGGGACCGTTTTCTATTTTGGGCGTTGCTGCTCAGTCGCACATCGATGAGAGTGGTCTGGCGGCTACGATGTACAAAATCATGGCCGACGATATCACGCTGCTGTTTACGGGCCATGTCAGTGCCGATATTACCGATGCTCAACTAGAGGCAAGCGGGCCGGTCGATGTGCTGTTTGTGCCCGTCGGTGGCAATGGTTACACCCTCGATCCGGTGGGCGCGCTGAAGCTTATTAAAGAAATTGAACCCAAGCTGGTCATCCCCACCCACTACGCTGACAAAGGCCTGAATTACCAGGTACCGCAGCAGTCGCTGGAGCAGGCGCTCAAGGAGCTGGCAATGGAGCCGGCCCAACGCACGCCGAAGCTCAAGCTAAAGCCGGCCGACCTGACCGAAACCACCCAGCTGATCGTTCTCGAAAAAGCCTAACTTGTACACGCTTTCCAAATAAAAACCTCCGCTTAAAGCGGAGGTTTTTATTAATCCGGTAGAAGCGACTACTTAGCAGTAGTCAGCAGCCCCTTTTTCTTGAGGGTGCGCAGGGCCTGGGTGCTGATTTTGAGCGTGACCTTTTTGCCGTCGACGATGACGGTTTTGGTCTGCAGGTTCGGCTTCCAGACTTTTTTGGTGTGGCGCTGGGAAAAGCTGACATTGCTGCCGTATTGCTTGCCTTTGCCGGTGATGTCGCATTTCTGCATGGCTTGGGTTCCTTACTACACTAAATTCAAGGTGTTATTGTAGCGGTTTTGCGGCCGCAAGTCAACCGGCCGCGGCGGCTTGCTATACTGGTAGGAATGATTGGCGACCTGACACTTACCGATATCGTGCTGCTGATCGTGGTGCTGCTCATTTCGATGAGCGTCCACGAAGCGATGCACGCCTACGCCGGGCACGCGCTGGGCGATACGACGGCGCAGGAGGAGGGTCGGCTGAGCCTCAACCCACTGCGACATATTGACCCATTTATGACGGTGATTCTGCCCATTATTACGATTGTTTTCTTCGGCTGGCCGATATTGGCTGCCAAGCCGGTACCGTTCAACCCGGCGCGGGTGAAGTTCGATGAGTTCGGGGCTGCACTGATTGCATTGGCTGGGCCGCTGACGAACTTTGTGCTGGCGTTCATTGCAGCACTACTCCTCAACGTGGTGGCGCCCGGCACGCTTATTGCCGAGGCGCTGTCACTGGGTGTAGAGCTGAATGTCGTGCTCTGCGTCTTCAACCTCATTCCGATTCCGCCACTCGACGGTTCACGTGTGCTGTACGCCTTTGCGCCCGAGCCGCTGCAGCGAATCATGGCCCAAATCGAACCAGTGGGCATCTTCGTAATCTTTGCTTTGGTCGTGGCCACCCAAGGTAGTTTTTTGACCGGTATTTACAATTGGGTCTTCCAGCTGCTGCCGTAAAACCTTATAATAGACAGTGGTTGGGCACGGAGTTTTACTTCGGCCGCGCGAATGATTATCTGAACACTAATCATTCGGGAGCCTTACAGTATCGGCCGCCGTGGCGGTCGGTTGCGGGCACCCACTTGGATAACCGCAGGTTAATCTAGCCGGCAGCCCAGCCGCAACCTGGATTTTGTAAGATTTACGACTGCACACTCAGCGCCACGAGCTGCATACTGACTTTGTAATTTGAGGAGGCACACGAATGGCCGAAGATGAGGACAAAGGTTTAGTCGACAGAATAGGCGAGAATGCCTCTGAGGCTATCGACGAATTTGCTGAAAAGCAAAAGGCCAAGGCCGAAGAGAAAAAAGAAGAAGCCAAGGAATCCGAGTAGTAATAAAAAACTCCAAGCTATGAACTTGGAGTTTTTTAGTGGTCGGGGTGACAGGGCTCGAACCTGCGACCTCACGGCCCCCAGCCGTACGCGCTACCAGCTGCGCTACACCCCGGTGTCGAAGCGTACGGCTAAGTCTCGTTTTGTCGCAAGCGGCAAAAGCTTCGACCTATGCCTACGCTTCTCCTTACGAAATCGCATGAACGCGAACTGATCAATTGTATCAGTTCGCTACTTGGTCAAGCTCTTAGAGCTTGACTGGCATCAGTCCCTGGTGCTCCTTGGATTGCAATTTCGGGCAGGGCCTTCGACCCTGCAAGTAGCCTTATAGCTGCACGTATTTTAGCCTATTAAGAAGTTAAATACTACTTCATGATAAGATGTAGGGTATGTGGCAAACAACCAAACACGGGCTGTATAAGCAATTTAACTTTGCTGATTTTCGGGAGGCGTTTGCGTTTATGACGCGTGTGGCGGGGCTGGCCGAAGAGATGAACCACCATCCGCGCTGGGAAAACGAGTGGAACGTGGTGCAGATTTGGCTGATTAGTCATGAGGCCGGTGGCAACATTAGCGATAAGGATCACCAATTGGCGGCGGCGATTGATGGTTTGCTCGAAGAAAAGCCGGCCGAACCGACGGTCGCTACGGCGGCCTTGCCACTCAAACTCGAGCGGGCCAAACTTTACGGCGACGGCGGCTCGCGGGGTAATCCCGGCCCCTCGGCCAGCGGCTACGTAATCCTCGATATGAACGATAAAATCCTGGTCGACAAAGGTGTCTACCTCGGTATCACCACCAACAATCAGGCCGAATACACGGCACTGAAACTTGGCCTGGAAGAGGCGCACAAAATGGGTGTGCGCGAGCTCGAGGTCTACATGGACAGCCTGCTGGTGATTAACCAAATGAAAGGGATTTTTAAAGTCAAAAACCGTGATCTCTGGCCGCTGCACGACGCTATTCAGCAGCTGAGCAAGCAATTTGCAAAAATAAGCTTTACCCATGTACCGCGTGAGCTCAACAAGCTGGCCGATGCCGCCGTGAACCGGGCGCTCGACGAGGAGCTCGGCACACACCGCGCCAAATTCTAATCATAAATGGTATAATATAGCTGCCAGATTACCGGCTAGTCGCGTGCTTTTATAGTACGAGGAAAGTCCGGGCAGCATAGGGAAGGGCAGTCGCTAACGGCGACCGGACGCGAGTCTAGGGAAAGTGCCACAGAAACAAAACCCCCTTGTACCTTCAGAACTACATACCGCGCGTGCTTTTTGTCGGCAAAGCCGCCAAACGCTCGTGCTCTCAAGCACACTGCTGCGTTGAAAACTCCAGTGCTCGACGCCGTATTTTAATACGGCTTACTCCGCGCTTCGTTTTCGCCTTGCATTGCACTTGAGTATGCAGCTCTGCAGGTGCAAGGGAAGGGTGAAACGAGTGCGGTAAGAGCGCACAGTTCCCGGCGGTGACGCCGGGAAAAGGTAAACCCTGCCTGCTGCAAGGGATATGTCTCATTACGGTTTCCCGCCGAGGCAATCATACAGAAATCCGCTCGAGTTTATCAGCAATGGTAAACCTAGATAGATGACTAGCCCGGTGTATTTTGCACCGGACAAAACCCGGCTTACAGATAATCTGGTACTAAAATCCCCTCCTTGATGAGGGGATTTTTAGTTGATAAACCGGCTGGCTTACTTTTGAGTGGCTTTGACCTGGCTTCCGTTGCCGGAGGCCAGGTTGACGACAGCGGTGAAAGCCTTGGGCTCGTTGACGGCCAGTTCGGCCAGGACCTTGCGGTCAAGGGTCACGTTGGCGGCTTTGAGGCCGGCAATCAGCTTGCTGTAAGTGGTACCGTTCAGCCGGGCGGCGGCGTTGATGCGGGCATTCCACAGTTGGCGGAAGGTACGTTTGCGGTTTTTGCGGTCACGAGTGGCGTACTGTAGGCTTTTGGTGACGGCTTGCTTGCCGCGCTTGACGCTGGCCCGGTGGGCGTGCGTCATACCTTTGGTGGCGTGGCGGATTTTCTGGTGTTTCTGGTGGGCGGTAGCGCCGCGTTTAACTCGCATTCTTTAAGCTCCTAACTTCTGCTTCAAATTCTTGCTGTTCTTGCCGCTCAGCGTGGCTAGGCCGCGTAGGCTGCGCTTGCGGGCACCGCTTTTCTTTTGCAGAAAGTGGTTGCGGTTGGGGCTGCCTACACGGACTTTACCGTTCTTGCTTAGGCGGACACGGTCTTTGGTACCGCTATGCGTCTTCAGTTTTGGCATTGCTATGACTCCTTGGATTGCTACGGATGACGAAATTTAATTGCCGGCCCGCAAACTGCGGGGCTTGGTCGACAATTATTGTATCACCAAATATGTCGTTGATGACTCGGTCGGCCAGTTTGAAGCCGATGTCCCGGTGGGCTAGCTCGCGGCCGCGGTAAAAGATGGTGATTTTTACCTTGTGGCCGGCTTCCAGAAATTTCCGGACTTTGCCCATCTTGATGTCGAGATCGTGGTCGCCTATCTTGAGGCCGAAGCGCATTTGCTTCATTTCCAGAGCTTTGGCAGCTTTCTTGTTCTTGTTCTGCTGCTTGGTCTTCTGGTAATTGTACTTACCCCAATCGACGACTTTGGCAACGGGTGGCTTGGCGTCGGGCGAAATTTCGACTAAATCGAGGCCGCGGTCGCGGGCAATGGTGAGTGCCTCGCTGCGCGGCAGCACGCCGAGCTGCTTGCCGTCTTCATCAATGACCCTGAGCTGAGGCGCCCGAATGGCGTCATTCAGGCGGGTGGATTTGTTGATACTTGTCTTCCTTACGTTATTATTTTACGTTCCCCCATTGTAACAGATGGAGCTTCAGAGGTCAAACCGGGCGGCGGCAGAAAAGTTTAGAGCGCGGCGGTTGGCCGACTGCGGTACTGCAGTGCTTCACTGATGTGGGCGGGCTCAATGGTGCGCGAACCTTCGAGGTCGGCGATGGTGCGGGCGACCTTAACGCTGTGCATATAGGCGCGCCCGGAGAGCTCCAGATGCGCGGCGGCGTCATCAAGCAACTTCTTGGCGGCCGGGCTGAGACGGGCGAGCCGCTTAATGTCATCGTTGCTCATGTCCTTGTTGAGTTTTTGGCTGTGGTAGCGGGTGGCTTGCTCCTGGCGAGCCTTTTGGATGCGAGCGCGGGCGGCATCGTGCTGGCTATGGCGTGACTCTTGAGCGAGCAGCTTGCTGTGCTCGACCTCGTTTACTTCGGCGTAGAGGTCGATACGGTCCAAAATCGGGCCGGATAGCCGTTGCCGATAGCGCTGGATTTGGTAGGGCTGGCAAGTACAGGTTTTGGCGGTGCCGTAAAAACCGCAAGGACAGGGGTTGGCAGTGGCGACTAAAATGAAGTTAGCGGGATAATCGGCCGTATCTTTGGCACGGGCTACGCTGATAACTTTATCCTCCAGTGGCTGGCGTAGTGCCTCTAGCGTTTGCCGGCCGAATTCCGGCAACTCATCGAAGAACAGCACGCCGCGGTGGCTCAATGAAATTTCACCAGGGCGCAGCGTATGGCCGCCACCGATGACCGCGACGTGGCTGGCACTATGGTGCGGTGCGCGAAAAGGACGCTTTGTAATAATTTGTTCATACTCATGGCCCGCCAGGCTGTGCAGATGTGTGACCTCGAGCATTTCTTCATGGCTGAGTGGCGGTAAGAGCGCTGGTAGTACCTTAGCCAGCATGCTTTTGCCGGTGCCGGGCGGCCCGCTGAAAAACACGTTATGCCCGCCGGCGGCGGCGATTTCCAATGCTCGTTTGGCGTGCGGCTGACCGATAATGTCATCGAGAATAAATGATTCATCACCACTTGGCTGGTTAACAGATTGCTCGGCTGCAAGCCGGCCATCTTTGGTGGCAATAGTCGGCAAGGGGGCGGTTCCGGTGAGGTGGTGGTACAATCCGGCTAGTTTTTTAACCGGGTACAGGGTGAGATTGGGCACTAATTGGGCTTGTGCGAGATTAGCTTCCGGAATGAAGAACGTGGTGATGCCTTTGGCGCGACCGCCAAGCAGCTTGCCGATAATACCGCGCACTGGCCGGAGTGAGCCGTCGAGGCCCAGCTCACCGATAAGCGCCGTATCTGTTTTGAACTCATAGGTGGTCTGCCCGCCGGCTTGCATGATGGCGGCGGCAATGGCGAGGTCAAAGCTGCTGCCATCTTTGGGCAGATCGGCCGGCGCCAGATTAATGGTTATGCGTTTGCGTGGCAGTTGCAGCCGGCTGTTGGCAAAAGCACCTCGCAGGCGCTCTTTGGCTTCGTCGACGGCCTTGTTGGCAACGCCCACAATCACAATACCGGGCAGACTATTGGATAAATGACACTCCACATCAATTACCAGGCCGGCAGTACCAATGCTAATAACGCTTTGCACCCGCGCACTCATGGTGGCATTGTACGCCGGCTCCAGTTTTGGTAAAAGCATGAGGCTAATAAAACACCCCGGCTTGCGAGTTGCCGGGGTGTTTTTAGTGAGTAAGTTTTGCTTTTGGTTTTGCGTGTTTGGGGCTGTTGGTTTTATGGAACAACGGCTTGCGAGAAGCCGTTGTTACAGTTTTCAGTTTTTGTTTTTGAGCACTTTTTTTATTCAGTGCTACCAACATAGTAATTTATTGTATTTCGGTCTGTCAATAACATTTATGGTTAATTTTGCGGCGACTAAATGACCTGTGTATAACTTGCTGTCCGGGCGTTGCTATTTTGGGGCCATGCGGGGTTGCTTGTGGCAATGTTGCAGTCGACAAAATTAGTTTTGCGGCCTACTCATGGTGAGCAAAAAAACCATAAGCCTATTGACATTATCGGCAACATGTAGTAGATTAGAAACTGTAAGTTACCAAAACAAAAAACTTACAATTTAGCTCGCGATATGCATCTTCATTCTCCGGATGTATATCGCGCCAGCGCTCCGCCTTACCCTAAAGGTAAGAGGAGCGGTCAGTCACTGCCGTATGGTGGCAAGCGCTATATAATCTATTACTATGAGCGGATTTGTCACCTCGGCACCATGCATATTCAGCAGCGCTGCTCTAAACATCATCAGTAAGGCAGCGCTTTTTATATAATGAAAACTATGCAGCAAGCCACCAAACGACACATCGTATCTCTGGTACTGTTGGCGGCAGCGGATGGCCTATTCTTCGGGGCGACAAATCCGTACCAACTGCCATCTATCTGTATTATCGTGGGTTTTATATTAATTGCGCTGTCAATTTATGCGGCTGCCCGGTTGCTACTGTACGTGGTGGGCAAGTACTGGCAGGTACCAGCGGCGCGGCTACGCCGTCTGTCCGTGGCGGCTGGCGTACTGGGCGGACTGCTTCTGGCCATGCAATCTATTGGGCAGCTGACGCCGAAAGATGTGATTGCTTTGGTGCCAATTATGGCGCTAGCCTATTTTTATTTTTCCTACAACCGCAAACATACGCCGGCCAAAGCGGACAACTAGACCTTCAGGCCGTCTTATAGAAGTTGTATAATACATATTAATGAATCCCGATACTAATCCGAATATCGGAAACAGCTTGCCGTTGCCGCAGCCACTGCCGGAAGTACCTCAGGCGGCAGTTGATCCAGAGCGCCCTACTGAAGCGCCATATGGGGCAGTCCAGCCGGTGGTACCCTTGGTAACCCCGCCGATGGCGCCAAATCCACTCGCCGGCGGTGTCGATCCCGCAGTGCCATCTATTGCTGCCACTGCGCCGGCGCCATCGGCTGTTCAAAGTCCGGCTGTCGCTGACGATGGCGATAAGATTGAGGCGGCGTGGGTCGCCAAAGTGAAAGCAATTCTCCGCCAAACCAAAAGCAATCCGTATCAGCAAAACCAGCAGATGGCGCTCCTGAGGGCCGATTACCTCCAGAAGCGTTACCATAAAACCATTAAAGTGAATTAGGGCAATGGGCGCACTGCTTGTCATTGTCGGCATAATCATCGTTTTGGCACTGGTGGTAGCGCCAGTGGTATTTGTGCGGCTGCGGCAAAGTCGCCGCGAAAACAAGAATTTTGAACGTACCCTCAAGCTAGTACCGCTGTTGATTCATTTGCCGCCGCCCAGCGACGACACGGTGGCGAATGGCCGTGATGTGCGCGATGTTCTCGACGAGACAATTAGCAAGGCTCAGATTATCTACAATATTATCGGCAGCACGCTTCAGAAGGGCTTCAAAGCAAAGTTTTACGGTCAGCGACACTTTGCGTTCGAGATTGTGGGTTCGCAGGGATTCGTTTATTTTTATGCTGTCGTACCAGCATCGCTTGAGGATGTTGTTAGTCAGGCAATTGTCAGTGCCTATCCAACGGCCCGGTTGGAACAGGTTTCTGAACACAATATTTTTAGCGAGGTGGGCGGTATTAATGCTACCAACGGTGGTGAGCTGACACTAAAAGAATCGTATGCCTACCCGATTGCTACGTATCAGGATATCAAGCGCGATGCATTGCAGTCGGTTCTTAATTCGTTATCAACGCTTGATAAGCAGGACGGAGCAGCTATCCAAATTTTGCTGCGTCCTGCCGATCCCAGTTGGCGGAAAAAGGCCGGAGCGCTTGCCAGCAAGAAGCGCAAAGGGGGCGGCGAAAAGTCCGGTGCCGGGCAGGCCACGCGCCAGCTTTTGACTGCGTTTGTGAAGCCGCCGGAAAGCAAAGAAGGTGGCAATGACAAAAAGGAGTTGTCGAATTTAGAACAGAATACACTCGACGCAATAGACGATAAAACTCGTCATCAAGGCTATGAAGTACTGATTAGAATCGTGTCTTCGTCGAATATATCACAACGTTCGCAAGCAATTATTAACAACATTGTCGCAAGCTTTTCGTTGTTTGATGCACCGGGCAAAAATGGCTTTAGTTACGAGCCTGCCAAAGAAATTGAAAGCTTTGTCAGTGACTTTATTATGCGCTCGTTCCCGCAGCAAAAAACGAATACAATTTTGAACTCGGTCGAGCTCGCCACGCTTTTTCATTTCCCGGATCAAAGCAACATACCGACCTCCCAATTGACCCGCCAGGATTCCAAGCAAGTCGATGGTCCGCGCAATATTCCCGACACCGGCTTGCTGCTGGGCTATAACGTCTTCCGCGGCGTGAAAAAACCGATACGCCTGGATTTGCTTGACCGGCAGCGGCATATGTATGTGGTCGGGCAGACCGGTGTTGGTAAATCTGTCTTTCTGGAAAACCTGGCGTTCCAGGACATGCTCAGTGGCAACGGTTTTGCTTTTGTCGATCCGCACGGTGATACCGCTGAGAAATTGCTGTCGATGGTACCAAAAGAACGCACCGAAGACCTCATTTATTTCTCTCCGGCTGACATGGAATACCCCATGGGACTCAACCTGTTTGAATTTAACTCGCCTGACCAGAAGGACTTCCTCATTCAGGAAGCGCTCAATATGCTCTACAAACTGTATGACCCGCAACACCAGGGCATTATGGGGCCGCGCTATGAGCACCTCTTCCGTAACGCCGCACTAACGGTAATGGCTGACCCGGCGGGCGGTACCTTCGTGGACATTCCGAAGTTGTTTCGCGATCCGCAATACGTCAAGGAAAAGCTCCAATACGTCAAAGACCAGAACGTGCTGGAATTCTGGCAGAAGGAAATGCCGCAGAGCCAGCGCAGCAACGAATTTGGCGAGGTGGTGAGCTGGTTTGTCAGTAAATTTGGTGCGTTTTTGAGCAATGAAATGATGCGCAATATCATCGGTCAGACCCACAGTGCCTTCAATCTGCGCGATATTATGGATAGCAAAAAGATTTTACTGGTCAATCTTAGTAAGGGGCGGCTGGGCGACCTGAATTCCAAGCTGCTCGGTATGATTTTTGTGATGAAATTCCAGGCGGCAGCCATGAGCCGGGCAAATATTCCTGAAAGCGAGCGGGTGGATTTTTCACTCTATGTTGATGAGTTCCAGAATTTCTCGACCGATAGCTTTGCTACTATCATGTCCGAGGCACGCAAATATCACCTCAATCTGATTGTCGCCAACCAGTTTACCACCCAGCTGACGCCGGAAATTCGCGATGCTGTTTTTGGCAACATGGGCACGATTGTGTCGTTTCGGATTGGTCAGAATGATGTCGAGGCGATTGAGAAATATTTCCAGCCGACGTTCGACAGTGATGATCTACTTCGCGTGCCTAACTACAACACGATTATGCGCACACTCATTGGCGGTGTGCCGACGCAGCCATTCAGCATGGCGACGCTACCCCCGCTCGGCAATCCCAATCCGAAGTTGGCAGATGCCCTCAAGCAATTATCGGCTGCCAAATACGGCCGCCCACGCGCCCAAGTCGAGACGGAAATTTTCGATCGCATGGCAACCAAGGCCAGCCCTCAGCCGCTGGCAGCAGCGGGCCCGCTGACAGCGCAATCGCCATTTAGCGCTCAGGCTGGTGCTCCAGCGACCGGCATGCCGGCGACTGGCTTTGGTAGTAGGCCAAGACCGGCTGCCACGCCGGCTCCCGCGCAGCCAACCGGCACCGGTTCATTCCTCGACGAGTGGTTAAGTAAGCGGCAAACTATTCCCTCGGCATCGGCCGGCTCTGCGCCCCGGCCTGCGCCTACTTCGCCAAGTCCCAGCCAGCCCGCAGCAGCAGCTCCGCCGAGCCAGTCCACCGTCAATACGCCAGTGAAGCCGGCGCCGCCGCCGAAGCCCGCCGCCAAGCCTTGGACACCGCCGCCGAAGCCTGCTAAATCGTCGGTGCCCAATCCAAGTGACCAGCCCCCCACGGCCAATATTTCGAGCGACGAACTGGAGAAAAACGAAGTGAGTCGCATTGCCGACGAACTAAAGCAGGGACTGGGCAAATCGCCTGCCGGCTTGTCGCCTAAGCCTAGCCAAACCCAGTCGCCGCCTGATACGGAAGACACTATCGTGATTGATGCGGATGGGAATTTGCGCCAGAAGACGACCGAATCAGATACCTGAGTTAAGCAGGGGCCGCCTTTTGCGGGCCGGTTGTCTCGCTGGGCGAATTCGTCTATAATATGTGAGTAAGTGGGAATATAACTAAAACCAGTGAGGGTCTTGAGACAACGTGGCTAAACAAACAGGATATTCTGCCGAGCAAATTCAAGTACTGGAGGGGCTCGAGCCGGTCCGCAAACGGCCGGGTATGTACATTGGCGGCACCGGCGCCGAGGGCCTGCATCACTTGGTGTGGGAAATCGTTGACAACGGCATTGACGAAGCACTGGCTGGCTATGCCACCGAGGTAAGTGTGCAGTTATTGGCCGATGGCGGTGTGACAGTTATCGATAATGGTCGCGGTATCCCTACGGATATTCACCCCAAAACCGGCAAGAGCACTGTTGAAACGGTGCTGACGGTGCTGCACGCTGGTGGCAAGTTCGGCGGCGGCGGCTACAAAGTCTCCGGCGGTTTGCACGGCGTCGGTTCGAGCGTGGTGAATGCTCTCTCGGAGCGTTTGCACGTCAAGGTTTATAACGGCGGCAAAGTGCACGAGCAGGATTATGAGCGTGGTGTGCCGCAGGGTGATTTAAAGGTTACCGGCAAGACCGATCGTACCGGCACCGAAATTACGTTCTGGCCGGACGCCAGTATCTTCAAAGAAACCCAGGAATTTAGCTACGACTTGGTGCTCGACCGCTTGCGCCACGCGGCATATTTGACCAAAGGCGTGCGCACTACCATCAGTGACGAGCGCACCGGTCAGCGCTACGGCTTTTATTTTGAAGGTGGCATTCAGAGCTACGTTCAGCATCTCAACATCGGCAAGGAAGTCGTTGATGACGATATTTTTTACGTCGACAAACCGGTGGAAGAGTGCCAGGTAGAAGTTGCCCTGCAATACAGCGACGCCTACACCGAAACCATTAAAACCTTTGCCAACAACGTGCTGAATCCCGACGGTGGCACGCACCTGACCGGCTTCCGAGCGGCCCTGACTCGTGTTATTAACGATTACGCCCGTAAAAATGGTCTCATCAAAGAAAAAGAAGAGAATCTGACCGGTGAAGATACTCGCGAAGGCTTGACCTGCGTGATTTCGGTCAAGCTGCCTGATCCGCAGTTTGAGGGCCAGACGAAGGGTAAGCTTGGCAATCCGGAAATGCGCGGCTATGTCGAGCAAGTTATGAACGAATATTTTGCGTACTATTTGGAAGAGCACCCCAACGTGGCACGCAAAATTGTCGGTAAGGCCTTGCTGGCCGCCCGTGCCCGCAAGGCTGCCCGTGCCGCCCGTGATAATATCCTGCGCAAAGGCGTGCTCGATGGCGCCAGTATGCCCGGCAAGCTGGCGGATTGCTCCAGCAAAGACCCCAAAAACTCGGAAATTTATCTGGTAGAGGGTGACTCCGCTGGCGGCAGTGCCAAAACTGGGCGCGACAGTAAGACACAGGCCATTTTGCCGCTGCGCGGCAAAGTCTTGAACGTCGAACGCGCTCGCCTGGACAAAATGCTGGCTAACAACGAAATCCTGAGCCTGATTAAAGCTTTGGGTGTCGGCATCGAAGATTCGTTTGACGTCACTGGTTTGCGCTACGACCGCATTATCATCATGACCGATGCTGATGTCGACGGCAGCCACATTGCCACATTGCTGCTAACATTTTTCTTCCGCTTCATGCGGGCGGTGGTCGACGGTGGTCACGTGTATCTGGCAAAGCCGCCGCTGTTTGAGCTGGTGAAACCGGGGCGCAAGAGCAGCGTCTTTATTTACGACGAAGATGAGCTGGACAAAGTCATTGACGCCACCATCGAGGCTCGCAAAAAAGAAGGCCTCAAGGTCAACGGCAGTGACGAGCGCTTCAAACAAGCTGGTTTCATCGAGCAGAAACGCTATAAGGGCCTTGGTGAAATGGACGCCGAGCAGCTGTTTAGTACGACCATGGACCCGGAGCGGCGCGTATTGGTGCAGGTCAGAGTCGAGGATGCCGAGAAAGCCGACGCAATCTTTAACAAGCTGATGGGCACCGAAGTAGAGTTACGTAAAAACTTCATTCAAGCTAATGCGAAATTTGTGAAGGATTTGGATATTTAGCTATGGCAGACGATACGAACGAACCAATCAATGATGCTACTAGTGAACCGCGCGAAGAGCAGCGGGCGCCGCTGGAAGGCGAAGTTTTGACCGCCGCCCAGACACACTCGCGCGAACTAGAGCTGCGCACCGTCGAAAATGTCATGGAAGACAGCTACTTGCGCTACTCCATGAGCGTCATTATCGACCGTGCGCTGCCGGATGTGCGCGACGGTATGAAACCGGTCCACCGCCGCATTCTCTACACCATGAACCGCGACGGTCTGCGTAGCAGCGCCCGGCACCGCAAAAGCGCCACCGTCGTCGGTGCCGTCATGGGTGATTTCCACCCGCACGGCGACGCGGCTATTTATGACTCGATGGTGCGCCTCGCTCAAGACTGGTCTATGCGCTACCCGCTCGTCAACGGGCAGGGTAACTTCGGCTCAATGGACGGCGATCCGCCGGCTGCCATGCGTTACACCGAGGCCAAGATGCAGCGCTTGGCCGACGAACTGCTCGAGGATATAGATAAAGAAACCGTCGATTTTCGCGACAACTACGATGGCCGCTTCCAGGAGCCGACCGTGTTGCCGGCCAAACTGCCGAACTTGCTGCTGAATGGCCAAATCGGTATCGCCGTCGGTATGGCTACCAGTATTCCGCCGCACAACTTGAGCGAACTGGTTGACGCTACCGTGGCCCAAATCGACAATCCCGAAGTG
>Ga0164242_10000514_pt1 | contig 46295 bp, 62 predicted proteins | sample OricomgcompostMG_FD_108783 | JGI IMG/M metagenome (GOLD analysis project Ga0164242, IMG submission 108783) | Miracle-Growth compost microbial communities from Emeryville, California, USA - Original compost - Miracle growth compost (MG) ... | reverse complement strand
CCGGCCAGTTGGCGTTCTTCGCCGGCGGCTGGCGGGTTGACGCGGCCGTCGGCGACCGCTTGGGCGACAAGGCCGTTGATGTAGTCGATACCTACTTGGATGAAGGTGCGGTCATCGCCCTTGCTTTCAAACGGTTTGGCGAAAAAGTAGGAGTTGTGCGGACTGCTGATAAAACCGAGGTTGGTGATCTGGGCCATAACCGAGCCGAGGAATTCCTCGAGGATCGCCAGGTCGCCGCCGAGCCCGTATTTCAGGCCCCAGCGGATGACATCGGACAGGATGGTGTTGCCGCCGCCATAGGCTTGGTTGATGAAGGTGTAGAACTGCCGCAGCTGCACGCCGGGGATGCCGGCGATGCAGCCCGCATTGCCGCCGACCGTTTCCGCGGGCGGTATCACGGTTCTGCCGTCGATCGGGCAGCACGCGTAGTAGTCGCCGGCGACACAGAAGTCCCACCAACGGCTATCGGTGTCTATGAGGTTGCCGATGGTCGGGTTGGTGAAGTTGCCGGATCCTTTGTAGGGTCCGGTCGTCATGATGGAGACGTCGCACATGCCGCTGGTGCCCGGCGCGGGGTCGGGGTAGCCGGGGAAGGTGTGGCCGGCTTCGCGGCGCAGATTGCCGAACGCGAGAACGCCGAGCAGGTCTGAGTTTCGATCCTGCATGCTTCCGAAGCGCAGCTCATCGTAGACTCCGGCGGCGACCTGGCAGCCTTGGCTGTCCCCGATCATGATGAACGGCCCTGGTGTTTGCCGTATTTGGTTCATCAGCCAGGTCACCCCGGCTTGGACGCTGGGGCCCATCGGGTACTGAGCGGCGGGATAGGGGACGTTGATCCATTCCACGTAGGTGGGGTCGGTGCCGGTGAGCGCCCAGTCGACGAGGAAGTGGTAGTCGGGGTCGCGCAGGTAGGCCATGATTTGGCCGTTGCCGCCGGTGTTGATGGGTTCTCCACCGAACATGAATTGGCCCTGGGTGGTGCCGACGATGTTGTAGATGACCACGACGCCGCTGCGCACGGTGCGGATGGAGGAGTTGACGCCGTTGAACGCGCCGGTACCGATCCAGCCGTCCCAGCACCACAATCCCTGCCCTTGGATGCCGGATCCGGTGTTGAAAGTCGGGTTGGACAGAACGTTTTTCGCCGATGTGGACGCGATCTTCGACAGGATGCTCGTCGATACGGGTTCATCGGTGCCGAGCTTGCCGAGGAATTGCTGAAGCGCGTCGATCTGACTCAGTGTGTCCGGGTCGCTGCTGCCGGCGCCGCCGCTGCCGGTCGATCCCAGCAGTGCGCCCAGGCCGAGCAGTTTGAGTACGGTGATGACCGCGCTTTCCAGGTCGGCGCCAACGGTTTTGATCGCCTCACCGATGGCGCTTAATGCACCCTCGACGTCTTGAAGGAGTTCTCCGGGGATCGCCAGCACTGCACCGATCGCCTGCAGCAGCAGCAGCGGGAACGGTGTCGACCCGTTCGGACTGAGGCCGGCGAACATGTTCGCCGAGGCTCCATTCCAGCCCGGCGACGTCTTGACCTGTTGCTTGAGCTGTGTGGTGACGTTGTCCTGGGTGCGGGTGGCGATTGTCGACGCCGAGCCGTCGCTTCCGGTAACGCCGAACGGGATCCCCGAGCTCAGACCGCCTGCCCCGTTAGGCAGCGTCATCAGGCGCCCCCGCCGGCGCCGAGCCGTTCAGCCTCAGCGGTGATCCGCTGTTCGGCCTCGGCGATGATGTCGGAGTAACGAGTGCGGATCTCTGCCAGTATTTCTTGCTTTTGCGCTTCGGTCGTGGCCGCGTCAGCTTTGTCGGCCAAGTCTGGGGCCCATTCGCGCACCAGCGCCCACTGGTCGCGTCCGCTGCGGCTCACGGGCCGCTGCGGGGCGTGCGCGCCCATGCCGGGCACACCGCTGACCATGATCTGTTGGGTGGCCAACTCTGGGTGAACCCGCACACCCAAGTCGTACAGGCCGACTGCGAACTCGCGGCGCGCCGGCGGCGGCAGGAACCACAGGGCTTTCGCGATCAGCACGCACTGATTCAGCTTTTCGGTGTCAGACATAGTCGGCGGCCGTCCAGTTGGTCACCTGCAGGCCGTTGTTGGAGGAGCTATTGGACCAGCCAAGTCCGAGATAGCGGTAGCCGGGACCGTGCGGAATCGTTCCCGAAGTGTCCTGCCAGCCACCGAGATTCACGGCTTCGTTGGTGCCGGCGTACAGCGTCACGGTTTGGGTGGTTTCGTCGTAGTCGAGCATGTATTCATCGCCGTTGTTGAACGCGTGCGTGGTCGGCGTGCCGAGGTAGGACACAGTCGTGGGGCCGGTGACGAGGATGAACGCGAACGTCTGGGTCCGATGTCCGCTGCCGTCGACGACGTCAGCGAGTTCGACACCGATGCCGATGCTGAAATACTGGTCGGCGGCGCCGAGCACCCGCAGCCGGCTGTAGCTGTTGTTGCTCGCGTTGTGCAGGTCGACGATGTTGAACACGATCTGGAAGTTGTCGCCGTTGAGCGGCCGGTACCAGCGCATCGCGTCGTTGTGCACGCCCGAGGTCCCTGGGCCGCCGACACCGTTGGGCAGCGAGGCGCCCGAATTGTCGTGCACGGTTGGCGATCCCGCCATGCGCAGCCAGGTGCTGCGCAGTCCCGTTGTCGGCCAGGTGTCGGTGAACTGCACGGGCGTGATGGTGGTCGACGCGGGAGCCTGCAGGTAGTTGGCCTCTTTCCGGATGACCTTGCCGTGCCGGATCTGATAGGGGCTGCCATCTGATGTGGTGACGAACAGTTCGAAATTCGCGCCGTTCGGGATCAGGTCCATGACGGCGGGCGCGGTGGGGGTGAAGGTGATGGCGAAGGGGTCGACGGTTCCTGCGACCGTGGCGAGTTGGCCGCCGGTGTTGTCGGTGAAGACAAGCTGCGCGGTAGCGTCGTCGGGCCACTGTGTGCCGGTGTCGGGCAGCGTGTAGGGCGGCTCGTGGGGCTGCGGGTTGAAGGTGCTGCCCCGGGACAGCACGACAACCGAGGGAAGCGGGTCCAGGCGCGAGGTTCTGGTCACGATAGGGCTGCTTTCATGAGATGAGATGCACTCCGATGTCTTGGATCTTGTCGAGCACAAACTTCAGCTGCTGGGCGGTGCGTTCGCCGATGGTTTTCGCGGCGTCGTTCTTGCCGGATTTCACGACGAATTGGCAGGCGCCGGTGTCGTCGCCGACCAGGTTCATTTCTTCGACCTGGTTGACGAACAGCATGTCAATCCCCATGCGCTGCAACGCCCCCGAACTCGACGCGATGCGGTCTTTCATGGTGAAATGCATGCCGGGGATGGCCCAGCAGGATTCGTCCATGACCATCGTGTGGTTGGTTTGCGCGCTGGTGGCGTTGAACCCGCCGCGCATCGCGGCCAGCGCGGCGATGCTCCATGAGTTGTTCTCGGCGCCTTGTTGGAAGGTCTCGAAGAGGTGGACCCAGCCGAGGTTTTTTTGCCGTCCGGTGTTCGTCCACTGATCCCAGGCGGCGATGGTGCCCACCAAGAACGGCATGATGATGTCGGCGGCGATGTCGCCGGCCGAGTCGAAGCCGCCCAGCAGGAAGTAGCCGAGCAGGTTGCCGACGGATTCGATGATCAGCTTCGCGATGGCGTCGGTGGTCGGGTTGTCGCCGCCCACCACCACTGACACCGATGTTGATTCGGCGTAGGTGACGATCGATTGCAGGTCTTGCCACCAGGAATCGCGGACGGTGACGCTGGGTACGGAGGCGAAGCTTCCCAAAAAGCCGCTTTGCCAGTATTCGTCGGGATAGAGCGATTCGTCGTCGGTGACCTCGTTGAGGGTGTCTTCGATGAATCCGTCGACCCACTGCAGCACGGTGCGCGCTAGGCCGGAGGCGGCGGTACCGGATCCGAGGATGCCCAACGGCAGCGAGAACTGCGATTTGTCTTCGACTTTGAGCACCAGGGCGCCGTTGGCGATGACGTTGCCGAACATGTCGGTCTTGTATTCGCCTTCGTCGGTGAAGTAGCGGCGAGCACTGATCGAGAGCTGCCCGTCGTCCAAGCCGGCGGCGATCACGCTGTCGACGGTGTTCATGCGCGACGCGATCGGCACCCACAAGCTGGAGTCGTTCCAAAACGACGGCGCTTCGACGTGGACCTGCCAATCCGCCGGGTTGAGCAGGTCGATCTCGTTTTGGGCCCACTGCCCGATGTCGAGTGGGTCTTCCACCAAAGTGATGAGTCCCTGGATTAGTCCAGCGCCGAATTCTGTTGCCTGCCTGCGGATGAGCTGCAGGAAGATGAAGAATCCGATGGACCAGCAGCCGGGACCCCACTGGAACCAATCGCGCGGGAAGGCGAAAATCTCCATGGGCAGCAGCGGGTTCGGCGGCCCCAGGGTGAACTGCAGTACCTGCAGGTCGTGGTTGAAGGACGCCATCAGGTAATCCACGCCGTCTTTGGTGTACGCCTGCCAGTGATGCATCAGCCCGGACCAACGCCAGTTTCCGCCGAATTTGTCGACGACGATCACGATGTTCTTGCACTCGTTCGGGTTGTTCGGCACGGAGGCAATGAATTTCGCTATCCAGTGCGATCCGCGCAGCTCGAACATGCCGGACTTGGCGACGTTGCCCTGCTCGTCGAAGTTGTGTTTGGTGGGTTCGAACTGGCTGAGCCGACCGACCGGGATGAGGCCCGCTGATCCGTCGGGGTTGTTCTTGTAGATCCTGATGACGGTCTGGGCGCGCTGAATCGCTTTGCGTTGCCGCCGGATTTCGGTGGTGGTGGCGATCGAGGCCGCCAGGCGCGTTTCGAGCGCGGTGGTCACACGACCCTCGCGGTGGAGAACGGTTCGTCGTACCAGAAGGTGAGGTCGAGTTCGACGCGGCAGCCGTCAGGGTTGGTGTTGTTGATGCGCACGATGCAGCCTTCGTCGGGGTCGCCGGCGCCGGGGGCGATCGGGTATTCGAAGTCGCGGCCTTTCATGCGGCCGGCGTAATTGGTTTCCAGGCTGGTGATGAAGGTTTCGAGGTCGGGCCGGGTTTGGATGTCGAGGTCCTCGTCGGTCATCAGCGGGGCGAGCAAGATGGTTTTGCCGATGTCGGACTGGCCGCGGCCGTAGGCTTCGCTGCCGTAGGAGAAGTCGGGCAGCTGGGCGGTGACGCCGCCTGTGAGGTGCCAGACCGGCCAGATGTCGACGCTGGCGGGGTTGTAGAACGCCATGGGGAACCAGAACTGGCCGATACCGTCGATTTCGTGGGCGAAGCGTTTGGTTTCGCCGACGTAGAACGGGAGCTCGCAGCCCATGGTTTGCACGATCGACCCGAATTTGAACAGGTGCGGGTCGCGGCCTTCGAAGTTGTGCGCGGAGAACGGTTTCGGTGTGTCCACCGTGCGGACACCGAGGGTGCGTTGCCCGTCGACGGAGGTGTAGGCGATGGTGGCTTCTTCGGACGGGGAGAACATGGCTTTCCACCTCGAGTAAATGGTGTGCCAGAGGTCTTTGTCCTGGTCGATGAGGTGGCCGCTTTCGGGGTTCATCACGTCGACCGTCCAGACGACGTTGCGTCGCTTTGGTTTCCACGATTGGTAGAACTGCCCGAATCCGTAGCTGCCCCAGTTCGATTGCAGCGGCATGTCATACAGGCCGGTCGATCCCGCCGCCAGTACTGGGCCCCAGGAGAATCCGGGTGGGCTGATGCGGCAGAAGTCGCCGTTGACGCCGTAGACGTCGATGATGTCGCCGGTTCGTCGGATCATGTGCCGGGGATCCTCGGGTGGCTGGCGTAATAGGTTTGGCTGTCTTGGGACTGTTTGAGTTCGGCCTGGGCCATCGCTGTGCGCAGTTCGTAATTGCCGCTGATGTTCCAGTTGGTGACACTCGCGCTGGGTACGCCGCCGCCGACGTTGGGGTTGTTCTGCGCCGGCCGTAGCGGCGCGCCGTAGGCCAAATCTTGGGTGCCGCTGGTGACGTTGCCGACCAGGAATGAGGAGGGGACGTTGACGACGTCTTTGACGACTTTGCCGCCTTCTTGGATCGCGCCCGCGACGTAGGGGCCGATGGCGCCGATCGCGCCGGCGCCGGGCGCGAAGTCCGAGCTTCCCGCCAGCGACGCCGCGATACCGATCGCCGTCGAGGCGGCCTGGCCGATCGCCTGTGCGGCCGAATCGATCCCGGTGTCGATCGCTTTGAGGTTGTGATCGAGATTGGTGGGCGCCGCAGCGACCTGGGGTGCAGCCAGTGACGGGCTGATGGCGCCGCCGGTGGGTGTCGGTGCGGGGATGTCGGCTGTTGGTCCGCCGGGGCTGGGGACCGCTGCGGCCGGGGTCGACGGCGGCAGCTCGGGCGCCGGCGCGGGGGGCTGCTCCGGTTTGGTCGCGCCCGGGGTGGGCTGCAGCTGGTGGGCGTCAGGGACCTGCGCCACGCTCGATGGGGGCGCCGGCTTGGGGTTGGTCAGGTGCTGCGCAACAGCCTGGTAGGCCTGCGTCTGCTCGGGTGTCAGCACGGCTTCGGGGCGGCCGGTCTGGTTCATGGTCATGGTCAAACCGGTGGGCAGCATCCCGCCCTCGTCGTACCAGTGCGGGGAGCGGGCATTCCACAATGCCAGCGCCGCGGCGGGCGAGCCGTGGTAGTCCGACCGCGACCGCAGGTAGGCGAAGATCAACCCGAGTTGTTGCATCGGGTCGTTGGTTTTGGCGCCGCCCACCGATTTCCAGGTGGAATCGAGGAACTGGCCGAGCCCGAACGCGGTCGAGCCAGGGTTTTGCGCGTTGGGGTTCCACCCGGATTCGTTGCTGATCAGCTGCTGAAACGCCGACCATTCCCCGGGCGGCATCCCGGCCTGCAAGTACATGGCGTGGGCGGCCTGTTGGAGCTCGGCGGTGCCCATCCCGCTCGCGCCGGGCAACGGGCCGGACGCGGCGCCCGGCTTCCAGCCCTGCCACCACGTTTTCTGACCGCCGGGGGCCGTGCCGGCCGGGCTGATGAGCACCGGCGCGTCGGTGGCCCAGTGCACATGGTCGGAGTGGCCCGAATAGCCCTGGTCGCCTTGGGTGAAGTAGCCCTGGTATTTGTCGCCGGGGTGGTCGACGTCCTGGGCGCCGGCGATGCCCCAGTACTGGCCCTTGGACGGGTCGAAGTTGACCTGGGCGGCGGCTTGGCCCGGGTCGTAGTGGATGAGCTCGAGGGTTTGGCTGCGCAGATTGTTCTGAATGAAGCTGGCGAACGCGTCCATCTTGGCGCGACCGGCCGGCCCCATGTCGCCGCCTTTGGGGCGGAAGTCGAACGCGAACCCGGCCTGGTGCAGCGAGCCGCCGCTGGCGTAGGTGCTGGCTTCCAGGCCGAACTGGTCGGCCAGCTGCAGGATCGAGGCGGGGACCTTGGCGGTGGGGGGCGGGGCTTGGCCGTAGCCGAATGAGGTTCCGGGGGTGTAGAGCGGCTGCAGGCCGGCGCGCGCCACAGCCGAGGTGGTACTGCCACCCAGTGGTATCGCGGCACGGGAGGCGGGGTTGGCGGTGACGATGTCGCCGGTCGGCGTGGCCGCGGCCGGATCTGGCGTGCCGCTGAACGTGGCCGGGGAACCGCCACCGAGACCGGCATTGAGCGGACCCTGTGCGGTGCCGTAGGTGGGGATCTGGATGGTCGAGCCGTCACCGAGGGTGATGGTCTGCATACCGATGTCCCCGGCCGCCGGCGCGCCCGACGAGCCCATGAGGGACCGGAACGGGGACTGGTCGCCGAGGTAGAACCCGGCGGTTTTGGAGATGTCTTGGCCATAGCCGGACAGGCCGGACAGGCCGAGGCCGCCGAGCACAAAGTTGGTGCCAATGTCGGCCGCGCTCGAGAGGGTTTTGCCGGCGAAGTTCCCGAGCCATTGCGCGGTTTGGGATCCCCACGCCATGAGCGCGGCCTGCTGCTGTTGCGGGTCGCTTATCGCCCCGGCCTGGGCTAACCCCCAGATCCCGGGGATCATTCCGCCCCCGCCGAAGCCCCCGCCGCCGAAACCGCCGCCGCCGCTGTCGCCGGACTGGGCCTGCCCCATCGAGATGCCGGATTGGATCAGTCCGATCGCGTTACCGATCGGGCCTTGAATACCGGAAGCAAAGCCACCGATGATGCTGTCGAGGATGCCCGGTCCCGCCCCGGTGGGGTTCGGCGCGATGCCTTGTGGGCCAAGGGTTGCCGGGTTCGGGGCGGCGTTACGCGGGTCGCCCTGCAACGTCACATCTGCGTTGGGCTGATCACCTGGGCCGCCGTCACCGAAGTGTGGGAACAAGGCTGGGGGCGCGTTTTTCGCGTTAATACCGGGAATCGATCCGGTGGAACCTGGTACACCGCGCGCAAAGATGCCGGCGCCGCCGCCGCTGTTGCTGCTACTGCCTCCGCCGGCGCTTCCTGAGTCGAAGGGGTCTAATACCAACGTGGAATTTTGCGGCAGCAGACTCGTGTCCACGACGCCCTTGTTGGCCGAGGCGGCGAACGCATCTCCCACTGCTTGCCGACCTACGGCGTTGAGCACGTACTCGCTCGGGTGGATGACGGCGTGATAGCCGCCATCGGGCAGCGGGCCCGCGCTGTGCGGGGTGGCGCCGCCGTCTTTGTAGTACTTCAGCGGCGGCTTGAAATCGGGCTTGTTGTCCTGATCCTGGTGGTTGACCAGCCACGCGTAGCGGGCGGCCTGGTCCCACTTGTTCTGGGTCGAGACAACCCATTTCGCGGCGAGGTCACCTTTGAGCGCCATGCCCGACATGGCTTCCTCGGCCTGCGTCGAGCCGGGTTTGGGGAATCCTTGCGGCACAGTGAGTTTGTTGACGTCGTCTTGGGTGATGTCGTTGCGAGTGGTGCCGGCCAGCTTCGGGTCACCGCCGAGCGGGACCGAGTCTTTGTCGACCTGTTGTTCGGTGAGGGCAGCGCCGGCGCCCAGCGCAAGCGCCGGGCCCGCGATTGCCCCGGCTGCGCCGGCCACCGCCCCTAGCCCGCCCGCTGCTGCGGCACCGCCCGCGCCAGCGGCGGCACCGGCACCGCCGGTACTGAAGGCACCAGCCTCGGCGGCGGCGGCGGCGCCAACTTCTCCCTCGGCGGCGATCTCGGCGTCTGCTGCTGTTTGCACGACTGTCGCAGTCGCTTTCGCTGCATCGCCGACACCGTTGATGTCCTTGATGAGCGTTCGAACGACGTCACTGACGCTGCTGATCGCTTTGGATACCGAGCCGATCGGCTCGAGGACGGTCTTCCAGCCGAAGTAGGCGCCGATGACGGTTTGCAGCAGGGCGGGATGTTGCGCGAGCAGGTCGGTGATGCTCTTGATGACCGGCAGGAAGGTGTCGGCCTGCGCTTTGGCCGCCTCGAAGACGCCCGGCAGCATTTTCGCGATGTTCGAGATGACCGGCTCCCACTTGTGGAATTCCTCGCGGCCCTCTTGGAACAGCTTCGTCAGTTTCTCTTGGCCTTGTGCGGAGTTGACGAAGGTGGCCATCTTCGCGGTGACGTTGTCCAGATCAGCCAGTAATCCCTTGCCGCCCAGAGCTGTTGAGATTCCGTGGAAGGTTTCGCCGAGATGCAGCGCGATGTCACCCAGGTGGGCGAACGCGGTCAGTCCGTCGTTGATCCATTTCTGCAGCCGGCCGTCGGCGGCGGCGGCGGTGATGAAGTGATCGAACCGGTCGGCGACGTGGTCGACGGCATCAGCGAGCCGGGGCAGCGAGTCAGAGCTGGTCGCAGTGAGTGTGCCGAACGCGTGGACGACCGGATCGATCGCCGCGCGGACGCGCGTGTCAGCGTTTGCGGTGTTGCCGAGGATCCGGTCGAGGAGCCCGCGGCTGGAGTCGGAGCCGAAGCTGGTGAAGAGCTGTTTGATGTCGCCGTTGATGGCGGACGCGATGTTGGTCAGACCGCTGCGTAGTGTCGGGAGATCGGCGCTGACAAGGTTTTTCAGTGATCCGTCGAGTCCGTCGAACAGCGCCTGAGCGTCGGCGTTGCGTAGATCGGTGAATGCGGGCTTGAGGTCGATGAGGGTCTGCACGAACTGGCGCGCATTGGGCGCCAGCTTCGCCATGGCCTCGGCTGCCTTGGCGGCGGGTCCCTCAGCACCCTGGTTGGCCAGCGCGGAGTTTGCGGCCGCCACCGCCTGTTGTGAGCGGACCAGCCGTTCGTTCGCGTCGACGACGCGATCGGATCCGGTGATGCCTTTGGCGTTGGCGTCGGCCAGCTTCTCGTTGAGTTCGATGTTGCGCTGGTGGGCTTCGACGACGCGCTGGTCGGCTTCCTCGACGCGCAGTTGCGCCGATTGGTAGTCGAGGGCGTCTTTGTAGCGGCCGGTCGCCAGGTCGCGGCGGGCTTTCTGTGCTTCGAGGATCGCCTCTTTCTCCGACAGCACACCGCCGCGCTGCTGAATGTTGAGGTCTTCCAGCTGCTCTCGCGCGTCGCGGTAGGCGTCGGCCAGATCCCGCTGGGCGTGCATCTCGTCGACTTTGGCGTTGCGGGCCGCGTTACTGGCGGCGACGGCTTGCTGGGCTTGGCGGGCTTGGTCAGCGCCGGATTCGTTGGCCGCCTTGGAGATCGCGGACCAGGCGTCTTTGACGCCGGACAGTCCGATCGCCAGGGCGCCGACGGAGGCGCCGATCCCGGCGAGGATACCCGGGACAGCGAGTCCGGCGTCGGCGACTTGCTCGAGCGCCTGGGCGACGGAGGCCAAGCCCGCCGCGAGGCTGGGCAGCAGGTCGATCCCGACGGCGCCGGCGTTGATCTTGAGTGCGTTGGTGAGGGTTTCGCCGACATTGCCGAAATCGCGGAGCATGCCGTCGAATGACTGGCGCAGGTGGTCGCGGTCGACCTCGGCGCGCAGATGGATAGCGCGGGCTTCCTGCTCGGCGCGGAACTTGTCCATATCCGCGCGGGCCCGGGCGAGGTCTGCGCTGATCTGGACTGCGTAGTCGACCTGGATCTTGCGCAGATCGGCTTCAAGTTTGCTGCGGAATTCGCGGGCGTCGGGGACGATGGTGAGGCGAGCCTGTCCGGCTTCATACACTGTTGCCACTAATTCACCTCTTCCACGTATCCGAGTGCGGCGTCGACGAGCGAGTCGCTGAGTTGCTTTCGTCGGGCATTGAGTTGGTCGATGGGCCCTTCGGGGCCTTCGATGAATCCGATGTCTGACTGGGTCATGACGCGGATCAGCAGCCGTATCTGGTTGGCGACCCGGTCGAGGGCTTTGATTTCTGCGGTGTAGCCGGCCAACGCCGGGCGGCCGTTGCTGTTAGCTGCTTGCGCCTCGGCGAGCCGCTTTTCGATCTCGTCGAGGTAGCGGGGGTCGGACAGTTGCACCGCATACAGCCGGCCGCCTTCGATTTGAGCGACGGTGTCGCAGTAGGTCAGGAACTGGTCCCACGGCCGGGTACCGCGGATGAAATCGCGGGCGTCGACATGCAGGAAACGCGCGAAGTCGCCTTCGATTTCATCCCAGTAGTGATCGATCAGGTCGAGGGACTTAAGTGTTTTCCCGCTTGTTCCTCGTCGACGTGACCGCACCGCGGGCACTTGCCGTCATCGGGTCGCTGGCCCAGGAAGTGCGCGCGGATGTCTTGGACGAATTCGTTCCATTGCTCGCGCTGCCAGCTCTGTGACAGTTGCTGGATCTTGGGCCAGTTTGTGCCGAAAAACAGTTCGTTGTAACGGGTTTCGGCTTCGCTGGCCTGTTTGTTGAGCTCGTCGAAGTCATCGGCGGTGGGCGCGTTAGCTTTGCCCATCCGGTTCCACGCCTCGGCGATCAGCAGTTGCACCGCCGAGCGTCGCGCTTGCAATGCATCGAGTTCGGCCCAGGCCCCCTTGGTGGGCGGTGCGACGACAATCTTGTCGGTGACCGCATACGGTTCGGGCACAACGGTTTTGGCGAACAGGTCGCGGAGCCTGCCGGAAAGTTCGCCGAGTTCGGCGCCGTTCGCGCGTTTGGTGTTCTGTCGTGCAGCCACTAGCTGCCCCTTTCAAAGACATGCGCGGATGAGCCCCGCCGGGCTGCTTGCCCGACGGGGCCACATCCGCGTGTGTGGTGGTGGGTTAGGAGACGGTCACCGCGCAGGTGGCGGTGAATCCCTTGTGGGTGGCGGTGATGGTGGCGCTGCCCACGGCGACGCCGGTGATCAGGCCGCCGGTGGACACCGTCGCCTTGGTCTGGTCCGACGAGCTGAACGTCGACTGGCTGGTCACGGTCTCGTTGTTGGAGTCCTTGACCACCAGTTGCTGGGTGTGACCGGCACCGGTGGCGGCCGTCAGCGTGGCGGTCGCCGGCGTGACGGTGATCCCGGTTTCGGCCGGGTACAGGCCGGTGTTGTTGTTGGCGTTCAGGTCGACCCAGCCGTCGCCGCAGATCCCGAAGATGACCTGGTCTTCGACCGCGGGGTCGTCTTGGAAGTCCAGCGTCACACCGTGCTCGTAGACGTTGGAGTCCACGGCGTTGATATCCTGGCGGTCACCGGCTTCGGCGCGGTTGGCGATCCAGTACAGGTAGATCGGCTTGCCGCTGGGCGCGGTGTCGGCGGCGATCAGCACGACGCGCCACAGCATCCGCGCGGGAAGCGACGGGATCCCGATCGTGATGCCGCCCTTGGTCGACGGGGCCGAGACCGCGTCGGGGGTGAATCCCCACGCGTTTTGCAGGTTGATCAGGTTGATTTCCTGCGGTGTGTAGGTGATCGACTTCCCGCTCTCGGAGAACAGGTTGCGTGTCGGCGAGCCGTACCCGGCGGACATGATCTTGTTCAGCGTCGGCTTGTTCGACAGCTTGGCGCCGGCTTTCTTCTCATAGTTGCCGACGGTGACGAACGGCGACGTGCCGTATCCCACTTTGGCGGCGTCGATGCCGCCGTTGGTGGCGTCTTCGATGGTCAGCAACGGCTGGGTGCCGTAGTAGGGGGCCAGCAGTACCCGCGGCGTGACGGCTGCGAGTTCGAGGTCCGGCTGGCCTGACTGCAAAAGTTCAGCGATGGTTGACATTTGGGGTAACCCTTTCTCACAGGTCGGGAAGGTTGAGCGCCGCGCGGTAGTCGGGCAGCCCTTTGGGTTTCCAGGTGAATAGCTGGAATGTGATGGGAACGAGCTTGTCGTCCTGCAACAGCTCGGGTATCAGTTGCGGCCCGGCGATTTCGCCTTCCGCAGCGAACTTGACTGGCGTGCCGTCGAGGTTGAGCAGCACACCGGTTTCTCGGATAAAGCATGACAGCACTTGGCGAATGAATTCGATCAGCTGCCAGGATTCGTCGCGCGAGGGACATAACGCGGCGAATTGCACGCGTGGTTCGTCGCGGTTCTGGGCGATCAGGTTCATGGCGCCCCCGGTGCGGTAGGTGCGCAGGTATCCGCGGCCGGCATCCAGTTCCGCTTGGTAGACATCGGGTTTGGGAATCCATGACACCACGTTGACGTCGGAGAGCAGGGGCTGCAGCAGCGCGCGCAGCAGCTTTTCGATGTCGGGATAGCCACCCTGATACCACTGGGGAAGCGTGACCATTACAGGTTGCCGATCTGTTCGAGGACACGGTTGAGTTCGTGGCCGCCGGGGATGAAGACGTGCGATTCCCCGGGCGCGGCGGTGGCGCCGATGAGGTGCGATTCGTCTTGCCAGTGCCCGAACTGGTGGGCCGCCCCGTAGGCCAGCCCCACGCCCGTCGTGAGGTGACACACGTGGCGGTCCTGTTTGACCCCACCGATTTCGATCTGCATCAGCGCCGAACCGGCGAGTCTGCCGCTGCGTTTGGCGACCTCTGCCACATACAGCGCGTGCGCAATCGTGCCGATTGCTTCCAGGGCGGCATGGATCTCGGGGCCGACAAGCACTTGCGCCAGTGCGGGATTGGGGTCGGGGAGGTCCAGTTCGAGCATTTTATCCGCGCCCCCATCGCGCGATCTGACCGATGAAGGTGTAGGACACCCAGCCGAAATCCGTTCCGGTGAACGGGTGGTCCATGTCGCCGTTCGGGCCGCCGGCGAGCATGTATTTGCTGCCCCCGTACTCGAATCGGTCGCCCACCTTGAGGGCTGACCCTCGTGGTACGAAGACCGTGCCGCCTTGGGCGTAGGTGGTGCCCGAACCGCTTTCCAGGCCCGGACCGGTCAGTTCGACCACGGCCGGCACGGTGGCGACCGGAACCCACGCGGCGTTGCCGTCGGCGTCTTCGGTGGGCCGTTCGAAAGCGACCTGCGGGGCGTATGGCGCCTGAATCAGCCCCATCAGGACACGGTCACCGTGCTTGAGGCCGACATGCCCTCGTAGGTGCCGGTGATCGTGGCCGTGCCCACCGCGACCGCGGTCACGATGCCGTCATTGCCTACCGTGGCCACCGTGGGATCCGAGGTCGACCATTGCGCATAGTCGGTGCGGTCCTCGTACTCCCACCAGGTGGCCGCCATGAACATGAGGTTGCGTTCCTGGCCGACGCCCAGCGCGATGCCGACGGGGTAGACGAATACCCAGTCGACGCGAGGAGCCTGGAACGATGGCTGAAAGTTCCACGGCTGTTCGGGGACACGAACATTGGACCCCAGCACGACCGAGCCGGCGGCCTGGCCGAACCGGCCGCGCAGCCGGTTGCGTTCTTTGGTCGTGATGTAAAGCGCCCCGGTGGGGTTGATGAATTGCTGGGTGGCGGTCATGCCGGCCATCGCCTGCGACAGTGACTTTGTGCCGTCGCCGTCGCCGCCGATCATGGCCCGCTTGACCATGTCCAGCGACACCCAGTGACGGGCGGTGCTCACGAAGTTCGCTGCGCCCGGCAGTTCGTTGATCGCGTCGGCGGCAGCGCCGAGCAGAGCGGTTGCCCTGCTCTGCTCGGCCTGCGTCAGTGGCCGCCAGTACGCCGCCAGATTGGATTGGTCGGCGTACGGGCCGGGGTAGGCGGGGTAATCGCCCATCGGCCCTATGCGACCGCCAGACCGCGCAGCACGCCGTGCGCATGTTCTGCGCCGTACGCCAGCCCGATCTCGCCGTAGATCTGCGTCTTGTCCGCAGCGCCGGTCTTGGCCAACGCTTCCTCGAACAGCACGCCCTTGTTGGGGATGCTCAGGAAGACCGGGTCGACCATCTCCATCGACACCGCGACGATGGCGTCCTTCGGCAGAGCGCGCTCGACGACGAGGTTGAGTTCGCCGAAGTCGGTGACGATCTTGTCGACCTTGACCCCGCCGACCACGGTGCTGCCGGCGTTGGCCGACAGGGCGCCGTTGACGTTGGACCCGTAGGCGGTGGCGTATGCCTTGGTCAGCCGGGTCTTCTGGATCGAGGGGACGAACAGGGTGCGCGTGTCGCCCTCGGTCAGGCCGCCGTTGTCGAAGATCTGCTGGATGAACGCGTTCACCAGGTCGACGGTGACCGGAGTGGTGCCGCTGGCACCGCTGACGCGCACGTACTTCGGTGCCGCGGTGCCCAGTGTGATCGCGGTGCCACCCGGGGTGGCGGCCACCTTGAAGGTGCCCGATGCCGCGCTGACCACGTAGTAGGTGCGGTCGGTGCGGATCCCGGTGGCGACGTCGGGGTCGGTGAACACGACCTGGTCGCCGTTGGACAGGCCGTTGCTGGCCGCGGTGATGGTGTCGGTGGCCGAGGAGGCGGTGACTTCCTCACTGCTGCCGCCGGCGAACACCTTGTTGGTCTGGATGACCTGTAGCAGCCCGGCCGTCTGGCGTGCGACGGTGTTGTCACTGGGGATGACCTGCTTGGAGTTCCAGAAGGTGTAGTTGACGTCGCGGGCGATCTGCTTGAGCGCCTGGGCGACCTGCCAGGTGTGCTCGTTGCCGATAGCGGCGTCCCCGCCCAGCCCGTCCGACTGGAAGAACGGTGCGCTGCCCGGGGTGGTGTACTGGCCGACCGCGGCCTGCTTGGTGTAGGAGGTGGTGACCGCCTCTTGGAAGATCTGCACGACGTTGCGGACCTCGGCGCGCACGCGGGCCTCGGCGTTGGGGGCGTCGGCACCTTCCAAACGCGGCCGTGAAGCGGGGTCGCGCAGGTCGTAGGTCTGCCAGTCGAACAGGGTCGACGTGGTCTGCTTGCCGCCGCCGATGCCGCCGGCCATCGACAGTAGGGGGGTGTCGGTCGGGGTGATGGCGAACAGTTCGCCGTGGTAGTTGGGCAGGTTGAAGGTGGTGCCCATTCCGGTGATTCCGGCCATGATGGATGGCTCCTATCTTGCTTGCTGGTGGTATTTCTGCTGCTTGAGAGCGATGGACGACAGGTGATCGCCGCGGGCCTGCGCGGCTTGAATCTGTGCGTCCAAAGGAACCTGGCCGGTGCCTGACTGGCCTTGCGCTCGGTTGGGGGTGAATCCCGGGGGCTGCGTTGGGGCAGCGACCAGGAACGGTTTGTCGGCGGCGAGCTCATCGAGCCGGGCGGTCAAGCCGTCGACGTCGATGCTGTTGCCGTTGGCGAACTGCGACACATCGCCCATCAGTGCCAGGGCGGTTTCGGTGTCGACGAAATTCTTGGCGGCGGCCAACGCTTCGGCCTTGGACCGGATGGCCAGCGTGCGCCAGTCGTCGCGTTCGGTGGTCAGGGTGCCCAGGTCTTCGTTGGCGCGGTCGAGGTCTGTCTGCGAGGCGCGGCGGAGCCGTTCGCGTTCTTCGATGATCGGCGCGACTTGGGTCTTGTATTCCTCGAGCGCGGCTTCGGCCTTGCGGGTGTTGCGCAGCTCGCCGCGCAGGTCTTTGTAGTCGGCGAGGTCGCGCTGCAGGTTCTGGATGTGGGTCCAGGCGCGTTGTTCGTCGAAGGGTTCGCCGGATTTTTCCCACGGGGGCCGGTTGTCGGCGCCCTGGTCGGCGGCCGGGGGCGCCGGGGGCTGCGGGACGCCGCCGGTTGCGGCCGCGGCAGCGGCTTCCAGCGGGGCGGGGGGCTGCGCGCCGGGTGTGCCGGTCACGGCGCCGGCGGCGGGCGCGGCGCCGGGCATGTTGTTGGGGGTCGGTGCGGTCATGACGGTGTGCCTCCTAGGCATCCAAAAACGCCGTCCCCTTTCGAGACGGTCTGAAAACTGTTGCTGGCGTGGCTATCTGAGGCCGTGTATCCGGCGCATCGAGGCCAGGATTTTCTTCGTGTCGCTGTGAGTGCCGGCGTCAGCGGTCGCCTTGCGGTACATGTCCTGGTAATCCTCGATGTTCGGTGAAACATCGACGGCCGTGGCGGCGCCGGGAAACACAGGAACCGCCTCGCAGTCGCAGTGGTCGTGATATTTGGCCCCGTTCTTGGCAAAGACGTGCAGCGCCTGGGTTTCCTCGTCGAATCGGACGTTTGCCGGGTGGTAACCGCCGAAGCTGCGTTTCTGCGGGCCGGCGATGGGGCCGAGTTCGCGTGAGGCCAGCATCACGCAGAACGCGCAGGTTTTCGCGCCTTGGGGAACTCGCACGTAGCGTGCCCGCGCGGGGTCGGAGTCGGTGTTCGCGGCGATGGTGTCGCGGCCGGGCTGCAGCACCAGGCGTTGCAGCTGGCCGTCGAGGCGCCGGGAGACCATCTGATCGACCGGTAAGTCGCTGGTCGTCTGTTGCGACGCGGGGATGTCGCTGGATGGTTGGCCACCCAGGAAGGCTGAGGTGACGATCTTGTCGAGCATCACCGGCGGCAGCGGATCCGACAACGACGCCACATACTGCCCGGGTACGTTGGCCGCTGACCGCTGCTCGTCGTAGAACTGCGCGGCGACCGCAGCCGCCGACTGCCCGAATCGGTCGACGATCGCGCCATACAGTGTCCGAACGGCGCCTGCTGCCGCCGGTGAGTCCCAATCCACGCTCGGCCACAGCCGTGCGGTCTGCGTCGCCGCCAACGCCACGATGCCGGCGTTGATCTGCGATTGCTGCCTGACGTCAGCCGGCGGCTGCGCCATCGGTGGACCGCGCCGAGTTCAATGCCTGCAATGCCTGTGGCTGCTCACCATCGGTCGCCTGCGCCGGCGTCTGCTGGTCTGGCTGCTGTGGCGGGGGTTTGAGGCCGGCCAGGGTTTGTCCGATCGCGGCCAGGCCCTGCTGGCGTGACCGGTCGGCGGCGATCCTGGCCCGCTGCACGGGTGACCAGCCGACCTCGGCGAGCGCGTCGTCGGAGTCGGCCGGCACCATGCCCGCGGCGACCTGCTGGGTGACGCGTGTGGTGTCGGCGGCCGGGGTGGGGATGCCGGTGTAAGCCCAGTCGGTTTCCATCTGGTCGGCGGCCGGGGTGTATTCGTCGCTCATCTTCAGCGCGTAGGTCATCAGCCGTTCCCATTCGTTGCCCAGCGGCAGCGAGAGCCGGTCAGCGATGGTCTTGAGCCGAAAATCCGACATGCGGATCGCATCAGCGGAGGCCGGGTTGCCGTCGGAGAAGATGCCCAGGTATTGGGGGGCCAGGCCGGTGTGGCCGGCCATGATGCTGCGCTCCTGGTTGAGCGTCGAGATGAAGCCGTCGGGGGATTCCCCCGCGTGGCGTACCACCTGGGGCAGTTCGCCGTTCTCGTCGGCTTCCAATGTCGACAACCGTCCGGTGTAGGTCTCCCACGCCGATGCTTTGGTGCCGTCCTTTTTCTGGAATGATTCTTCGGATGCGCCCAGGATGTAAACCTTTGCCGCGGCGAAGAATTCGCCGGCGATTTCCATCCGCACCAGCGTCCGCGCGGCGCGGTCCTGGGTGTTGCGCCATGCCGGGGTCATCTCCGAGCGTCCGCACAGGCGGTCCTTGAACTTCGCTCGCGGAGTGAACTGCACCACCGGCACGAAGCCCTGCTGATGGTCGTTGCGGTCCTGCACCTGCCAGCCGTTGGCACCGCTGGCCAGCTGCACGATCGCGTCACGCATGTAGAGCGTGGCGAGTTGGCGGCCGAAGGTGTCCGAGGTCGGGTCGTTGTCGCGATAGGTCTGGAACGCCGCCGAAATCTCGCGTTTGCGCGGATCCCATGCGGCCGACATGTGCAGCGGGGACTCGGTGGTAATCAGCGGGATTCCCGAGCCGTCATCGCTGACCCCGACGATGCCGTAGGACCAGCCCAGCGCCATCGCCTGCTCATGGACCAGCGGCGCCTCGGCGTCGAGGTTGTTGTGCTGCCAAATCTGTTGGAGCGTGGAGTTCACCGTCTTTTCGTTCGGCATGCGAAAGCCCTGCACGTTCAATCGCTCCGAGCGGGCGGCGATCGCCGTTTCGCACCAGCCCAGCACCGCTCGCAGCGGTTCCAGCTCGGGAGGCACGCTGATCCCTAACGATGGCACGGTGTTCAGCCCGTCGAGGTACAGCTCGGAGATCTCGAGCTCGACGCGCTGTTTGCCGTCCATCAGTCGCGCGGAAAGCCATGCCATCACACGCTTTTCGGTCGGTGATAGGTCCCCGTTGCTCACATCGGGTGCGAACAACAATTCGGGGATCAGGTCGCCCACGCTTTGGAGCGTGACCAACGGCTGCATCGGCTGCGACAAGCTGATTCTCCGCTCCGCTAGTAGGTGGTGATCCGGCCCTTGCCCGGGGCCCGGCCTTTGCGTTCTGCCTGGTTGTGCTGGTTCCACATCATGCGCGCGCCGATCATGCAGACCGCCGCGTCGACTTTCTGCCTGGATTGGCGATGTTTTTTGCCCACGCCGATGCCGAATTTGTTCGGTCGCCGCCGGGCGTTGAGGACGTGCTGGCGTACCAGCACGCCGATACCGCCGCGCCGGCGGCCTTCGGGGCGCGGGCAGCAGTGGAACAACGTCTGGTCGCGAAGATCAGTCGCGGTGCGTTCACACGCTTCGGTGTGCTGCTTGAGATGCATCGGGTTGCGCATGTCCCAGGTGATCAGGTGCTGGGATGGGCCGGTCTTGACCGCCGGCATCCGGCGCAGCTTGGTCCGAAAGTCGCGTGCCCATCCGTCGAGATAGGGTTCCCAGTAGCGTTCGCCGGTCTCGTCGTCGCGGGCGTCGGACGGATCAAACCAGAATCCCCAGACGTCGTAGTCGGTGAGCCAGCGCCGGATGTCGAGGTCGACCTGGCCGCGGTCGACGGGCAGCGATATTTCGCGTTGTCCCTCTTTGACCTTGTCGGGCACCCAGACGCCGACCGGGAACACCATGCCGTCAGAAATCCGCACGCCGACCGCCGCGGTGTTGTCGTCTGACTTCGATCCGTCGCCGAAAAGCAGGATCGGTTCGCCGGGTTCGGGTTTCTCGTCGCGGTAGCAGTTGTCGAACTCTTGCGGGGTCGTCCACGCGTCTGCCGTCGCGGTGATCTGGTTGTACCACTTGCGCCGTGATTCCGAGGGCGTATTCGAACCGTTCAGGATCGATTCGACCAGCGAGGGAATGTCGAGCCAGGTCGAATCACCACGGACTACTTCGAGGACACCTGGGGCGGCGTCCTCGGTCAGCGGCGCGGCGGCGGGGGCTTCCAGCGAGTCGTAATACAGCCCGAATGACCGCGCGGTCGCCTTGCGTTCGCCGCCGGCCTGGGTGGCTTCCCAGGCTTCGCGGACGCGTTCGGCGACGCTGTCTTGGCCGGGCCGGTAGGCGTTCTCGATGTCGAGGATGCGGCCGCGCATCTTGGTGGCGTTACCGTCGATCGCGCCGGCCAGTTCATGGCCTTCGAAGCGGTCGGTCCAGTTCTGCGGTTCGTTACGAATCGCCTGGGTGACACGATTGCCTTCGATCGCGGCCCAGTTGGAGCTGGTCGCCTCGATCTGGCGGGAATCGCCCAGACCCCAGACGTTGCCGCGCCCGATCTGGATGCCGAAGTGCTTGACGGCTTCCTTCGACACCATGACCGGGAACAGCTTCATCGTGTTTTTGGTCTGCTCTTTGGACACCGCCGTGACTTGGACCCAGGCGGCTTCCTCGTCGCGGCCGACCGGGTGTCCATCGGAGCCCCAGTGGTCGAACGTCGTGGGCCCGAACGCGCGGAAACACGACATGCCGCACGCGAACGGGTCTTTTCCCCACCCTTTGAGCCGCTGCAGCACCCCATTGCGGTGCAGAATGCGGCCGGTGTCGTCGAGTTCGTCGTACCAGAGCGCGAATCTGGCCTGCTCGGGCGTGAATTGCCATTCCTGGCCGGCGTTGTCGCGCAACCAATAGCCGCACCAGCCGAGCATTTCCCAGCCCATACTGTGCTCGGGCAAGGCCCAACCGTCTTCGGGTGTCCATTCCCAACTGCGCCCGATCCTGATGGGATCTTCGGTGACGAACGCCTCGGCTTTCTCATCCCACCAGCGCACGGGGCGCGGCGGGGGAGCCTTGGGCAGTGTCTCTCGATACCAGGCGATGATGTGCCGATAATCGTGCCTGATGAGCAGTGCCGGCGACTTCGCGCCAGCTGCGACAGCCATGAGCGCGTCACTCGGTGATCAAGCAGCTCATGGTTAGCCGCTCTTGCCCCACCGCGATTGGGCTGCATCCCGCGCGGAGACTGAACGCGGCTGGGCAGTCTGGTCGTTCGGCGCCGCCGGCTCGAGGTCGGGCAGCTTGAGTTTGGCCAGGTGCGCGACGAGCGCGGCGTCCTGGGCGCGGATCTCATCAACGATCTTGCGGGCCGCGGCGCGTAACGGGTTTTCCACTCGCTGGCCCATCGAGCCGCGCACCAGCATGTCGTGGTAGTTCGGATCGCGCTCGAGTTCGGCCTTTTTGCGGTGCAGCTCGGCGATGGCGTCATCGCAGCGGCACGCCGCGTGCAGGATCCGCAGTTCGTCGGGCCGTAGAACGTATTGGCCGGTGCCTGCGATCGATTTCCACAGCCGCCGGCCCGGTCCATCTTTGCGGCCCTCCTTAGCCAGATCGCTCGGCGGCGGAGGGGGCGGCTTCGGTGATGTAGCGATGTCGTCGGCCATTTCGGTCACCCGGTGGTGACGACGTCGGTGGTGGACGTGGACATAATCGCTTCCTCCTAGGTCGCGAAAAGTGCCCGAACCAGCTCTGGTTGGGGCGGAAAAATCAGGAGCCGTCGGGTTTTTCGGCGGTTTTTCGGAGCTGAGCGTCTTTGTGGCGCGCGATCGCGGGTCAGGGGTTGAAATCACCTTCGCTGAATCAGGGTGGTGGCCAATCGAAAAGCGGCGGCCGGCCTGAGCCGCACGCAGGCACGCGGCTGCTATGGCCTATCGGTGCGGCGCTGGCCATCGGGGGGTACCCCCCAACCCCCATGCACGCAGGAGATTGGTCCCGTCTGCGTCCGAGACGGGCGCGCGGATGGTGACCGTTCGGGATAGGTGACCGTCGGAGCTGGCATCGTCGTCAAGTAGAAAATCAGTGACGAACCAGGGGGACAGCAACCAGCAGGAACAGCAGTACGTCCGCGATGAGCAGTAAGACCTGGTCGATAGTCATAATTGGATCCTCCCCGGATGTTGTTCGAGCGGCCGATTGCGACGGCTGATGCTGCCGCGTTCGGCGATGCCCGCCTGGCGGCCAGCCCGACGCTCGGCCTCGGACTTGGGCTCATGGCACGGGTCACATAACCACTGCATGTTGCCAACGGTGTCACTTCCGCCAGCGGCCAGATTGACGATGTGATCCTGCCGCAGCGGAACGCCGGTGGCGCCACAGCCGGCACAACGTCGAGGAGGCCGCCGGCGACGGTGTCTGTCGCGAACGGTCGTGGACCTGCGGCGGGCGACCGCCATCTACACGCCAACCCTGCGCAGCTCATACATCCCCACGCTGCCCGCGGTTTTCAGCAGGTTGCGGTGCACCACGACGGCGATGTGATCCGCCAAGGGAAGCGCGCTCTCATCGACGATGACTGCGCTCAGCCGCATACCCTCGATGCTGCTGGACCGCTTGGGAAGCACGCGTGCAGTTGTCAGTCCCAGTTCACGGATCAGGGCTTTCGCGCCTTCTTGCGTGCCGGCAATGATGCCGACCAAAGCTGCGGTGCGCGCCATTATTTGGCGGCGTTCTTCGCTGCGGCTTTTGCTTTGCGTTCAGCTTCCTCGGCGGGCGCGTGGCCAGGACGGGCACCAGTGGCTCGCTGATGCAGATTGGAGCAGAGGCCTTTGACGATGGCTGGGCTGACGTATTTGCCCAGTTCTACGACGCATCGGTCGAAGTCGCCGTCATGGCCCCAGTTGATCTTGGCTGCGCCCTCGCCTTCGCTCCAGTAGCGCATGAGCCGTTCGGTGTCTGCGGCGTCTTGTGGTGTTGCTTCGCGGCCGGCGGCCATGTCAGATTTCCGGTTTCGTGTAGTCGATGTTTTCGACCCAGGAGGTTCGGAGGCTGCTCGGTTCGCTGTCCGTGGCTGCAAACAGCGTCCAGTGGTGCAGTGCGAAGACACGTTCGCCCACGCTGACGAATGCCCGTGCGTCTGCAGGTAGAGATCCGGTTGCGTCGATGATCGCGCGGGCGAGCGGGTCATCGAGGCTGAGTTCGTGGATAAGCCGTGCTGCGAATTCGGACAAGTCGGGGACGACCTTGATGGTTCCTACGGCGGGCACGTTGACCATCAGCGGTTCCTTTCATGCAGAAAGCCGCACTGGCTTTGGGCACAGTACGGCTACGAGCCGTGACTGTAGCGATCGAATTACACGCGTGCAAGTAACCGGTCATGGTCGCGGCGTGTCGGATCGCGCGTAGCGGGCTCTCACCTTGGCCTTGGATTCGTCGCTGATCAGCTCGTATTCCCATGCGTCATCGAACGGTCCTGCGCCTTTAGCGGGGTGTTCCATGTGGGTGTGTTGCCAGTACGGGGCACCGCAGCGATCGCAGTGGTCCCATTCCTGGCCGATCCATTGGAAGCCTTTGCAGTTGCTCGACTCTTTGATGTTCACTCGAGGACGCCTTCTGGTGTTGGGCAGCCTAGGACGCGGGCCAGGTGCTGATAGAGCTGGGGGCCCCATAGTGTTTTGCAGTTCTGGCATTGGCAGCCGTTCTTGCCGATTTGGAGCGCGGGCTGGCGCACGAGTTGGCCGGTGCTGCTGTCTTTGCAGTAGACGAAGGTCGCGCCGCAGGCCGGGCATGGGGTGGTCAGGTGCCAGCGGTGCGGGTCGAGTAGGTCATCGATGCGGGACACCCAGCGTTCGCACTTGCCGCTGATGATGTCCATGTCGGCGACGTCCTGGGGGCGCCAACCGCGCCGGCGGATCTGGTAGAGCTTGCCGGTTACGCTGCCTGAACCGGGCTCGATTTTGTCGACGCCGGCGCGGATTTCTTCGACGAGACTCATGCCGTCAATCCACATGGGAGGCTTGGATTTCGCGGTGGCACGACGGCTGTTGTTCTGTTCGGGCACAGCATCGAGCAGCTGTTCCCAGCGTTCAATGAGGTTGCTGATCGCGGCGTTGAGCTTGTTTCTGGCGGGCTTGAGGGCACCGTCGGGGGCGGGTTTGGCGGTCATCAGCACTGCGCGATCCTTTCCGTTTTCGCCAGTCGTCGCGTGGCTTCCGCCAGAACCTCATAGGGCAGCATGTCGACGTCGGTGAGGTCGTCGGGGAGATCTTCGGTGCCGACGACCAGGTCGCGAATGAGCAACGCGAGCTTGGCCAGTCCCATCGGGCCGTCGAATTCGACTGGTGACCTTCGTGCACCGTTGATGGCAATGTCAAGGAATTCTGCTGCGCCAGCTTGCTTTTGGTCAGCCAGCGCCGTCATCCATTCGGGCTGCATGGGTATCTATCCTTTCGCGGTTTCCGACTGTGGGCTTTGTCGGCGGTCTCGGACCGCCGTGGCGATCCGTTTTGGGCACGGAGTTTTGCGTTCATCACCTCCCAGTTGCTCAGGCAGGGTGCAGAATTCGCTTACCTTGGCTCCGCAGTTGACGCATTCGTAGTCGATGGCGCGGGTGTCGATGTATGCCCGCGCGACGGCGCGGTGCGGGTTCGGCCAGGGCCCGCGCTGGAAGGTCTCGCGCCGCTCGAGGTCGTCGATCATGCTGCCTCGATGCGGCCGCGCGCAGCGCGTGGCCGTTTCCATGCAGGGTGAAATCTTGCTACCCCCCTGCGCGCGATACCCAACGTGAGATAGCTATCCAGGTGAGTGGTTGTTACGTGAGTACGTCCGTTACGTACGTAGGGCATAGCTTGAGCAATGCTCGTCCCATCATGCTCGGGCAGATGCTTGAGCAATGCTCGGGCAATGCTCAAGCATCTGCCGTTACGCGCTGTGGGCATCTTCGACCTCTGAGACGTTGCGGGTTTTTCCCCACCGGGCGGCGGCGGCCTTCTGTGCCTTCTCGCTGCGTTTCTGAGCGTCGTCATCGGCGAGCTGATATTCGGACCAGTCGTTGATCTGCCAACCACCGGGGGCTGGCGTCCAGAGTCCGGCGTCGGACAGTTTGTTGGCGTCTTGCGTTGTGCCGCTGATGATTCGAAGCGCGGCCTTGGGAAGGTAGCCGGCCAGGTTGTGCCGGCCGCTGTAACACATCGCCTCGAGGTGGACGATGATTGCCCGATGCTGCTTGTCCTCTTTGAGGTAGAGCAGTTTCGGGTTCTCGAACATGGTGGTGTCGAGTCGAATCCATTTGAGACCCGCCATCAGGTCGTTGCCTCCTGGTTTCTCACCTGATCCAGCGGTATGCGCTTCCATGTCCGGCCAGCTCCGGGTGAGGAAATATGGCGTACAGCAAGGACCTGTTCGGGCATGATGACTGCCGAGTGGACGCGGTCAGAGCGTTCCTGGGTGATGCCGAGGGAATAGTCGGAGACATAGACGGCGTACCAGTCATGGGCAGCATCACCGCCGGGCGCAGGCGGTTCTAGTCCTGGGGTCGGTATCCAGCCGCCGCAATTGCAGTTGGGATCGACACACACCGAACCTCGGTGGCCATTGCTGACGACTTCTCTGGTGGCGTATCGGGACATGCGGCCGGCGACCATCGGGCACGCTTGGGAGGCGTAGACGGCGCATTCGGGGTGTAAGGGTGGTTCGTCGAACTGCAGCGCCGCGAGTTGGCGAGGGCCGCCGAGGAATACGATGGGCCGAGGTATGGGATTCCCGCAGATTTGGCAACGGCATTCGAGCCAGCAGAGTTGCACTTTGCTCTCATGCTGGGAACGGAAGTCGACGCCGCCATCGGCTAGTTGGACGTTGGCCCACGGAACCACGACTCCGGCATTCGTTGGCCGGGATTCGCATGTCGCGGGGATCGGCGGACGGATCGGCTCAGACATTGGCCGTCGCCGGGTATTGGTCCAAGGTGCGGCCGTCGAGTTCACGGCCAGCGGCCTTCTTTCCGAGGCGATCGACGAATGTGCACGGCACCCAAGGCGGTGCTGTCGAACCATCGGGCAGTAGGCCACGCCGCTGGTACTTCAGCCGCCGGCCGTTGGCGACTGGTTCGTTGTGACTGAGGTCTGGCGCCCATTCGCCCCACTGCTTGAACAGGAAGGGGACGCCGACCGACTCGCATTGGTCGCGCACGGAGCGCGCCCAGTCGGGGTGCATCGGCCTTGCGCCGCGCCCGGATTCGCCGCCGGCGATCACCCAGTCGAGATGGCCAAGCCAGAATTTCGCATCGGCCGCGATCGGGTCGGGGTGTAGGTCGATGGGCCCGAGGAGTGGTTCGGCGCTGACGAATCGGACCGCCGCGGGGGTGTCGAGTAGCGCGGGGATGCGGATGTCAGCCCACCGCTGATTCTCGGCGCTGACACCGAGCCACACGTTGCTCAGCGGACCATCCGCGAGATGGGTTGTGCCGACAGCGAAGTCGAGGTCGGGGTACCGGTCGTTCCAGTCGGGTATCCGGCAGCACTCGCGGTCGAACAGCTCCAGGAAGCGATCAGATGACAGCAGTGATCGCATTCGACCGTGGCGCTTGGTGAGCACCTGGAAGGTGTGCCAGTGCGCGTATGCCATGACGGCGAAGACTTGGGCGATGTAAATATCGGGGACCGCGTCGTGGAAGAGGTCGCTCATGCTGTTGACGAAGATGCGGCGCGGCCGGCGCCAGCGCAGCGGCAGACCTATTTTGTCGAACCGGAGCTGGACGTCGAAGCCGTTCTCGAAGTAGTGGCCTGGTGTGCCGCGCCAGCGTTCGGCGAATGTCTTGGCGTAGCAGTGATCACAGCCCGGAGATACTTCGGTGCAGCCGGTGACGGGATTCCAGGTGGCGTCGGTCCATTCGATACCGGTGTTGTCGCCCATCAGGTTTCGTCTTCCCATCGGTCTTGGGTGTCGATGGCGTCGAGCTCGCGGAGGATCGCCTCGTCGCGGTCACCTAACCGGGCGGCCAGGTCGTTGGCGGCCTGCAGGACTGCGGCGGCGCCGCTGTGATTAGGGGGATGCGGGAAGAATTCGTCTGCGATTGGCCGGCGGGAGCTCACAACCAGGATCTCCTTTTCAGAGTGGGAGTGGTTGCCCGGCTTGTGGATTTGCTGCGCAAGCCGGGCAACCGAATCTTCGGTGGGTTACTCGGCCGCGTAGACGGGTTTGCCGGTCTGGCCAGCGACAGACTGGGTGATGGTGTACCAGGCCTCACGGAGCACCTGGTTGGTCGGCTTGAGCTTCACACCCAGGGCGAGGCTGCCCTGATTGACGCGAGTGCGGAAGTACGCCTCGACCGGATAGGTCTCGGGGTGTCCTTCCCACGGGCGCAGCTCGAGCGTGATGATCTGCGGCACTTCGAGCTCGCGCCCCTTGCCCGCGGAAACGTTGTGGTCTTCCCGGTAAGTCAGCTTCAGGCCGCCGTGGGCGCGCTCGATTTTGGACTCGAACTCGCCGCTGGTCGACGAGCGGACGCTGTCAATGATTTCGAGCAGTTCGGCTTGGTCGGGGCTGACGATGGTGTGCAGCAGCTCTTCGATGATGTCGCCGAAGTCGTTCTGCGTGAACAGCTGTCCGGACAGCTTGTGCCAGCGCGCCCAGTCCTCGTCGGGTGTGAGCCGGAGGGTCAGCTTGTCGTCGCGCCAGCCCGCACTCTTGCCGTCGGCCTCGTGGTCGTTGTAGATGGCGGTGAGTACGCCGCTCTTCGCGGCGCCCCATAGGGTGCCGTTGTTCCCGGTCTGGTCCAGAGGCCGGCGGGCGAGCTCGCCCAGGAACGAGTCCAGGTCGGCGACCGTGCGCTCCCCCTTGACGCGCAGCGGCATCGGGAACTCGGTGGGGTCGACCTCGATACTTTCGACTTCGAGGCCGTTCTCTTCGGTGACGGCGATCGCGTGCTTTTGGTGCGGAAGCAGGCCGTCGATGATCTGCGCTTGGTGCGGTGCGCGGCTTCCGACGAGAAACGCGTTGTCGACGTTTTCGATGGTGGTGTTGCTGGTATCGGTCATGGTGGGGGCGGTTCCTTTCGGGGAGGCTGGGTCAGTTGTCTCGGCCGGCAGCAGCGGTTTTGCCGTCTGCGGTGTCGGTCTCGTCGTCGTAGAGGGAGCGTTGGTTCGGGTCGTTGCGGTGCAGGCCGCCCTGGTCGTCGCCGAACCACATGGATGTGCGGCGGTCCTCGGGTATTTTCGCGGTGACCGTGTCGGAGACTCGGAAGGCGTTGGGGATCTTGTCGACTGGCTTGATATCGAGTTTCACGGTGACCGATGCTGCTTTACCGGTCTGTTGGACGGCCTCCACTGCTTCGCGTAGTTTGCGGGTCGCTTCATCGTGGGCGCGGCCCTTTGCATGTGTCAGTAGTAAGCTCGCGAATTCTGTTGTTGTAGGGTGCTTTTCGGTCATTTGGTGCTCCTTTCCGTTGCGTATCCGATCTTCGGCGCTTACCCGAACGCTCATTCCTTGCGAGCCTTAGGTAGCGATCCGGTCCAGCGTTGCGGGAAGTGCAGACGCGGGCCCGGCTGTTTGTTGTACTGGCCGAGTAGCGTGATCGCGGCGAGCTTCGCTAGCGATCCTGGGGTGCTGTCACGTAATGCGGTCGCCTGGTATCGGATTCGGCGCGGCGGGACTTCCGCCAGGGCGTCGACGAGGCGTTGCGCATCGAGGCGACGATCGGAGCCGTGGGCGTGGATCAGCATGGCCATGCCCAGGACGATCGGCGCGTCGTAGGCCTCACGCTGGGTGTCCCACGCTGACTTGAGCAGATTCAGGGTGGCGTCCAATAGGTCCAGACCGCTTGCTGCGCTGGCGATCTTCTCGAGCGTGGACACGCAGGTGATGACCCCGTCGCGCCCGGACTGTTCATGGACGCGTAGGCCGTGCCGATCGACTGTTTTCTCGATCGCAGCCACCAGCTGATCGCCGGCGGCGCGGCGGGCGCGCCAGTGATCCCATGTCGAGGGCTGCTTGCGTTGCCGGTTCAGCTTGTCGAACAGCGCGGCCTCTTCGGCGATGGTGAGGCCTTCGTGGACGTTCGCGACCAAGACTGGGGGATCGGTGAGGCACCGTGCTGCCGCCCAACGGTGTTGACCGTCGATGACGGCGTACCGCGGGCTGGTGTGTTCGCCGCGGTCGGAGACTTCGATGATGCCGGCGAGGCGGCGGTCCCAGCTGGCGGCCATTGTGCGGGCCCGGTTGGTGTCGAGGATGCGCTGGTAGGTGTCGTCGGCAAAGATCTCGTCGACGGTGAGCGCCATGACGTAGACGTTGATTTCGGTGGTGGTCATGCCGTCCTGGCCTCTATCCATCCGTCGGCTTCGCTGATGCGCAGATGGAACAGTCCCGCGAGGTCGGGTTCCTGGCGCATGATGAGCCGGGCATAGAAGGCGCGCCAGTTGTTGTTTAGCCGAAAGTCGGGGTCGTTTGTGGCTAGCGCGATTTCCCAGCGTGCGCGCTCGAAAAGGGTTGCGATACCGAGCTTTCGGTGTCCGGTTTTGGTGATCCATTCCCGCGCCAGGCGAGTCAACGTTTCGTAGACGTGCGGGTTTTCGGCGTGGAATTGTTCGAATCGCGCGGTCATGCTGCCGTCGAGCATGAGTGCAAGCGAGAGCTGACTGGTTTTCATGCGGCACCCCGGGCTTGCCGTAGCCGCTTGAGTTCGGCTTCTGTTGCGCCGCCCCAGATTCCGTGTTTGCCGTCGGGGTGCGTGAGGGCGTAATGCAGGCATTCCAGCCGCACGCGACAGCCTAGGCAGATTTTGATAGCAGCGACTTTCTGGGGGCGCACACCTTCGCGGGTGGGGTTGAAGAACAGCTGGGGATCCGCACCGGCGCATCGCGCGTCGCGCTGCCAGGTGAGGTCTGCCTCGGAAACGGTTGCCGAATGCCGCGCCTGGGCGTGTCCGGGTAGCGCGCTCATGTGAGGCGTTCCTTTCCGCCGTAAGCCATCAGGAACGCGATTTGGGCCCATTGGTCGTCGGTGATGGCTTCGAGTTCAAGTGCGCGCCCAACGATGGATAGCGCGATCGCGCGGCGGTTCGGGTAGACGACCCATTGCTCGCGCGGGAATTGGCCACTCGGGCGGGTGCTGGAAAGCGGGTCCTCGATGACTGGTCCGAGCACTGGGCCGTCGATGATGGGCCCGAATTCGATGCCGGTGAGCCAGCCGGTGGGGTCGAACGGGGTGAGCGGGAGTCGTTCGGTGATTTTCTCGATGAATTTTTCTGTGACCTGGTTTTCGAGTTGGGCCAGGGCGTCAGTGGTGCTCATGCTGTCTGTCCTGTCGGGGCGTAAGTGGAGACGAAGCGTTGCAACAGTGGGATGTGGCGCGGGCAAAGGGTTTTAACCGCGTAGACGACGACGGCGGCGGCGTCCCGTCCGGTAAATCCGGAGTCGGTCTGGACCGCGTTGAGTAGTCCGGAAAGGCCGGGGAGTGTGGGGTGTTCGTCGAGTGTTTCGCAGACTGCCGGCGCGGCGAGGGCCGCGTAATTGGTGACGGGGTCCGCGTGGGCGGGGATGCTGTAGTAGACGGCGGCGGTGATGATCGTGGTGCTCACCCAGATCCAGGCCCACCAGGGCCCGAGCCATTTCATGCTCGTATCCCGGCGGCGAAGTCGTGCGCGGCGAGGATGAGTGCGGCATCGAGTGCAGTGCTCATGGCCGAGGGGATTGGCAGCAGCCGGGTTTCGAGGTTGCAGTGTTCGACGATGCTGTCGAGTAGGCCGCGGAAGTAGAGGATGTCGCCCCAGAATTCGACATCGTCGTCGGTCATGGTGGCGGGCAGCTGCACGGTGGGCAATTCGTGGTGTCGGGGCTGGATCCACTTGCGCAGGATTCGCATGGGTCCGGTTATTTGGGTCATCACCGGACCGCTTTCACATACAGCGCCGCGAGCAGTTCCACCCAGGTCCGTGCGTCGCTGTCGGATGATGCATAAAGCGTTGGGGGGAAGCGGAATTCATTGCTGATGGCGCGGGAAAGTTCGGGTCCGCAGGTGATGAGCCACTTGTCGGAGCCTTCGCCGGCGGCGGCCGCACGGATGATCGGGTAGCGGTCGCCGGTGATGATGGCGTCGATAACCGGGTAGTTGGCGGGGGCGACCCGGCGCTCTCGTATTCGGTATTCGTGGGGGCGGTCGTTTATGCTGGTTGTGCTCACGGGAAGCACTTCCTTCCTGTTGTTGGGTTTCCTGGTTGGGCGTGGCCCCGTGCGGCGCTATCCGTGCGGGGCCAATCTCGTTTAGAGCCAGGTGTTTCCGTTGAGCGCGTGTTGGCCGATATGTCCGGCAGGTTCGGCGCATCTATCCCCGGCGGGCGATAGCGCGAAGCATCGTTGGTGCGCACCGGCGTGGAGCTCGAGGCCCCCGACGCTGGTCGTCGCGGGCGTCATCATCAGGTTGCGGACGTCTTCGAGCAGGGCGCGCAGCGCAGCGAGATGTCCGGCGATTTCCCCGAGGAGGTCGGCCTCTGCGCTGGGCTGCGAACCACGGACGTCATGGCGTCGAGTGGCTGAATCCCAGATGTCGTCCGCGGCGGGATAGGTGAGCATCGACAGGCCGTCGAACGCGTGGGACGCCAGTGTTCGAAGGGCGTTGATGGGGTTGAACATCATGACGCCGCCTCGGTGTGCAGTCCGAGCGGATCAGGTGCTTGGCCGCGGCGGAACCGACGTCGCTGGGGACAGTTGAGCCGCGCCTGGCGCGCGAGCGCGCTGGTGTTGCCGCGCCGTTGCCGGCGCGCGTGGCGGTTCTTCGCGCGGCGTCGCGCGACCTCGTCGGCCGGCACGGTGCCTGCATAGATGTGGGGCTTTTGTTGAAGCGCGATCAGCGTGGTGGCTGCCCAGGATGCGTCAGACATCGCGGCCTGCCTCTCGGTCGCGGCGGGCCCACACGCTTTGGCGGGTCAAAGCCCGCAAGCTGCGGAGGTACTGGGCCCGGTTGAGCAGCACGACGCATACCAGGCACAGAGCTGCGAGCAGTGCGGAGTTCTGGAAGTCGGTGTCGAAGCCGGTGAGGAATGAGGCCGTCGCGTACAGGGTCAGCAGGGCCGCGGCGATGATCAGCAGCGTGGCGAGCTTGTTCATGCGCTGGCCTCGACGGACACGAGGTCAGCGGGGTTGATGTTGAAGAGGTCGGCGAGCTTGTAGAGCTCGTCGACGGTGAAGGGCTGGGTTCCTCCGAGGCGCCGTGACATCGAGGATTGCGATCGTCCGAGGGCTTTGGCGACGGCGGTTTGCGAGATCCGTTGGCGCGCCATGTGCGCTCGGACTTCAGCGGCGACCGCGGCGCTTGGTGTAACTATGCTCACAGGTGCCAAGCATTATCCACTGGTGGGTAACTGTCAAGCAACGACATACCCACGGGTGGATAAATGTTTTCTGGGTGGGTTACGGTTACCTACCGACGGGCAGTGTTTACCCGTGGTGCGGTTGCATTATCTGTGGTGTGCATTATTGTGTTGCTCATGACCAAAGTGATTAGCCTTGCTGACCGATCGACAGTCAGAGGGCGTGTCGCGGCAGAAGTCCGCGCAGAGATGGCCCGCGCCGGCGTCAGCCAGCTGCGGCTCGCGGCCGTCACGGGTATCGCACAGTCGACCCTCAACCGTCGCCTCAAGCCGCAAAGCGAGCGCGACTCCTTCACCGTCACCGAGCTCGAAAAGATTGCTGACGCGCTGCGCGTGAACGTGGCGGTCTTCTTTCGCGCAGAGTTCGACCGCGGACCAGACGACGGCGGCGCCGGTGCCCCCACCAGGGCTCGAACCTGGGACCTGCGGATTACAAGACCGCTAGTTGCCGCGTGAGTTCCGGAAATTTAGTTCCTAAGACTATTAATAATTTTTTCAAAGGGCACTCGTGATAATCCTCCCTCGTGCTTCGATGACGGCAGCGGGAATACCGCACTGCCGCAACACAACCGGGGGGTTAACGACCGCTATGCCCGACTCATTGCTCGAGGAGTGGATGCTGTGGCAACTGGCCGCACGCCTCTCCGAACAGACCGTCAGCGAGCGTCTACGCGTCATCGCGCAATTCGCCGAGGAACTGCCCGGCACCACCGCAGCTGCTGCCCAACCGCTCGACATCGTGCGATGGCTGGCCCGACACCGTGAATGGTCGGCCTCGACCGCAGCCACCTATTACAGCTACCTGCGAGCCTGGTTCACCTGGCTCAACGTCATGGACTACCGCGGCGACAACCCGATGGTGAAATTAGCTGCGCCCCGATACCCAGAACGGGTCCCCCGGCCCGTCGGCGACAACGACCTGCTGCGGATCCTGACCGCACCGATGCATCACCGCACCCGCGTCATGATCCTGCTGGCCTCACTGGAGGGTTTCCGTGTCTCAGAAGTCGCTCGCACCCGCGGCGAAGACATCGACGTGAAGACGCCCCGCATCTACGTGATCGGCAAGAACGGCAAGCGATCATGGCTGCCGCTGCATCCCCTCCTGGTCGATGCGGCAGCGACGATGCCCGCTCGCGGCTGGTGGTTTCCCGCGAACAGCCGCCGACCGGGCGACCACGTTCACCCCAAGAGTGTGTCCGACATCATCGGCGGCGTCATGCGCCGCGTCGGTGCACGCGGCACACCGCACAGCCTGCGGCACTGGTACGGGACGACGCTGCTCGAGGACGGCGCCGATCTGCGCACCGTGCAGGAGCTGCTGCGGCACAAATCCGTCGCCACCACACAGATCTACACCCACGTGCCCGATGAGCGCCGCCACAGCGCGGTGCAACGTTTGAATCCGTTCCGCGGCACCGATCGGAATAGCGCAGCATAGGAGGCGCCGATGATTAGCATGACCATGTGCTCAAGCTGCCGTGCGCTGCGATGGCGGGGTTCGTCATGTTGATCTGCGCGGCGCCGGCCCCCGCCGATCCCGACCAGGATGCCCATTTTTTCCAGATCCTCGATCAATACAAGATCGGATACAGCTCGCGCCAGGACGCGATCGCCGCGGCCCGATCGGCCTGTGCGGCACTGGATCGCGGGGCATCCTACGGGCAGCTGCAGACCGCCGGGCTCAGCGCACCGGGTCAAACCGGACCCGGCTCATGGACGCTGCGTGACGCTGATCAGTTCCTGTTCGCCTCCACCACCGCCTACTGCCCGCAATACGCCGAACTGGTACCGCCGGAGTCGCTGCGATGATCGTGCTGCTTGCGGTGGTGGTGTTCGTGGTGAAGTTCGCCTGGCTTCTCGCCCTGATCGCGGCCGTGGCGTTCGTCGGCTACTCGATCGGCAAGACCTTGGCCCGCGCCGACGACGCCGGCATCGCCCGCCAGCGTCGCGCCGCAGAGCTGCGCGCCCGCGCCGACCGGCAGAACCAGGCGTTCCTGCGCGGCGACCTGCGCGCCGGCATATACGGCAACTATCCGCCCGCCGTCTGACCTATGAGGCCGCAGAGAGGGACACCATGAGCGACGATGATTCGGCCGTCACCTGCGCGTGCGGAGCTGGACTATTCACCGTGGAGGCCCACGCCGAACACGTCGCACAAGAGCTGCTTGAGCACAGCGGTCAAATAACGGCTGTTCAAGACGCGGTGGTCGCCGCGATCAACACGCTCGGTGTGACACTGATCGGCTCGGATTTCGAGCTGATTACGTCGTCACCGATTCCCGATGTCGAGGTTGCGCGGATTCTCACGGCCACCAAAGACCGCGGCGCATGACCGCCATGGGAAGCGTCCTCACAAGCGTTGACCACCTACCGGCATTCAGCGTTGAGCCGCCCGGCGTCCTGGTGCTGCGCCATCAATACCGCGATGGAGAGTTCGTCTCAGCGGAAGTGCGGCACGCAGACCCCGAGGTCACGTTCTCGTGGGAGCTATTGGAGAACGTCTACAGCGGTTTCGATCCGAACATTAACGACGGCGTCGTCTATCCCGAGATGCGCCTATCAATGCCTGAAATGCGGTATTGCACTTGCGGTCCCGCGAGCCACAAGTACAGCCGTTGTTTCATGGACGCGCTACTACATATCGACGCCGACGACCAGCACGTCATCTATCGAATCGGCACATATGACTCGCGCAACGAGTGGTGGTCGGCACGGTGGCCCGACTGACGTATCGCGACATTATCGGCTCACAACAGGAGATCGAACATGAAGACGTTTGATTACGCGATCGGTCGCGATAACGGCGATGTGGAGGTTCGCTTCACGGACGGGAGCAGGTACGACGTCCCCGAGCCGGAATGGAACGCCATCATTGAGGCTGCCCAGACTGGGCGAGCGAAGCTGTCCGTCCACTTCCCCCAGGACTGACATAAGGAGAGACGGCATGACCGAAGACCTCGGCCTATATGACGACTGGGGAAACCCACTGGACGATACGGCCCAGGCCAGCGAAAACATCAAGCTCAACACCTGCATCCACTGCGGCCTGCACATCACATTCCGCCTCGACGGCAACGATGAGTACGACTGGGTAGCCCATCTCGGGTCATCCAAATGCCCTATGTCCAACAGCGGACGCCATCACCCCGAGCAGCCGGTAGCGGGTATCGACTACTGACATAAGGCGACCTTATCGGCCGTTTTCGGCCCCGTGCGCGGCGATCACCCGGTAAGCTGCGCTGCCATCGGGCAATCCCCTCTCGTCTGAGCCCACGACGAACGGAGCGCGGCCAATGTCCACCCGGCTCAAATTGACCCTGACCCTGGCACTGACGGCGGCGCTGGCCAGCGCCTGCACGATCCCCTACCCGTACGGCAACTACGGCTAACCGCCGGCGGCCGCGTCGTCGACAACCACCACCACGGCCCGGTGTTTGCGCCGGATCACCGCGCGCACCAGCACGAAACCGATCCCGATCGGGTCGGCGCGCGGATCCAGGTCGTTGGCCACATGCCGGGCCACGATCAGCAGCGCCGGTTTGAGCCAGGGCCAGCGTTCGATGTAGCCGTCGAACGCCTCGGACAGGGTGTCGCCGTCAGCGGCGATGAACACGTTGTAGACGATCGCCGCGGCGAGCAGCCCGGCGGCTGCCAGCCAGAAGCAGTCCGCCCGCCGGATGCCCTTCATGTCACAGGTCCGCGATCAGCTCTTCGGGCGGTGCGGGAAACACGAATTCGGGGTGTTCATCTTTGACCCCGCGCATGAGGATCCGCAGGTAGACCACGGCCTTCCAGTAGAGGCGGTCGAAGCGGTCGGCGCGTTCCCGGTCAGCCAGGGCCCGCATCTCGGCCTGGCCGAGCCGTTCGTCGTTGGTTTCCACGCGTTCCCGCAGGGAGTCGATCTCGCGGTCTTTGGCGTCGCAGAACCGCGCCCAGTCGGCGTTGGCTTGTTGACGTTCGGCGGTGACGGCGCGCCGCATCTCGGCGACCGCGGCGACCAGCGCGGCGTCGGCCTGGCGTTTGGCCGCTTCGGCTTCGCCCTTGGCGGCTTCGGCTTCCTCTTGGGCGGCCTCGGCTTGTTTCTGGGCGGCCTCGGAGGTGTGCAGCGCGGCTTCGGCATGGGTGTTCTTTGTGCGTCGTTCCCAGCGGATACCGATCAGGGTGCAGATCGGTGCGAGAAGCGTGAACGCTCCGCCTATGAGGGCGACCAGAACAGGATCACTCACCGCCGTGGGCGGCGTCGGCCGTGCCGATCGTGTGGACGTTGGCGGCCCAGATACCCGAACTGATGAACGAGCCCACCACGGCGGCGCCGAGCAGTAGCCAGGTATGGGTTGCGCCGCCGAGCCCGACGAGCAGCCCTTGGACCGGGATCAGCAGAGACGACAGGTAGGTGCGCCATCCGTTCGGGGCGAAGATCGCCGCGAGTGCGGGTCCTGAGGCGGCGACGACGACCGCCGTCCACAGGGTGGCGTTGTCCTGGGAGATGCGTCCTTCACGGACCAGCTCGAGCAGCACCGCGGGTACCGCGACGTACACCATGGCCCGGATGTTGTTGAACAGCGGCGTCGACAGGAACGCCTTGATCTTTGCGAGTATCTGCACGGTAGTAGCCCTTTCCAGTTGGTGGTTATGCCGCAGCGCGGGGTGTGACTGCGGCGCTGCAGGAGTTGACGTGCCCGATCGCGTGAGCGATGTGATTGATCCCGGGTGTTGCGTCGGTGGATTCGTAGGTGATGTGCGGCCCGGTTCCTTCGAAGAGGAATTTGAGCGCGATGATTGCCGCTTCGATGGCGTCGGCGACGGGCAGATTCCCGATAATGTTGACGATTCCGTTGGCGCCGGCGGCGGCCTGGAACAGGTTGGGCAGCTGCGCGTTTCCCAGCAGCGGGATCGCCAGGGCGGCCAGCGGGCCCAGGACCGCGAACGGCCCCGTCAGGGTGGGCAGCGCGCTGTGCGTCAGGTCGCCGACCAGGCTCAGGATGCTGCCGCCGCCGCCGAAGATCGGAATCAGGTTGCCGAGCGCGCCCAGGATGCCGCCGGTGGGGAGCTGGGTTTGCGCCTTGGTGATCTGTGTGGGGTTGATGCCGGCGACCTCGACGAACAGTTCGATCACGCCTTTGACGATGCTCATGAACATCACGTCGGGGTGACCGAGGCCGATGTGGGTGGCCATGTCGTAGAAGGTGCGGATGATCGCGCCTGCGGTGTTCGTCGGTGTGGCCGTGTACATGTCGATGCCGGGGGCGCCATTGGCGGGGCCGTTGGCTTCGTCCCACCACTGGTCGTCGACGTCGGCGGCGGTCATCAGAGTGGTGGAGATGCCGGCGCCGCCGGGATCCGGTGCGCCGCCGCCGGTGTGGCCTGCGAGGCGGCGCGGGTTGCCGAGGGTGAATCCGCCGATGTAGTTCGGCATGAACTGCTCGAGCTCGCCGCCGGGGGAGAGTGCCTGCCGGATCATGGCCGCGCACTCGCCGCCTTGGGAGTAGCCGCCGAGGCCGAAGGTGCGCAGCGGGTTGGCGAACAGCCACGCTTTGGCGTTGCCGTAGCCGATCTGGATGCTGTCGGCGTAGCTCGGCGAGTTGGGATCCGGTGCGTTGACGGGCCCGAACGACCAGGGCGCTTGCACGGGGATTTCTTCGACCAGGTCGGGGTTGGCGCCTTGGACGATCCATGACGGGTAGCCGGTGCCGGGCGCGGCCCACGTGCCAGAGCAGGTGAGCCATGCGTGGCGGACCCAGTACTGGCCGTCGAGCGCGGCCGTCATGCCGCGCCCGCTCATGCGCCGGCCTGCCGCTTCTGCAGGTCTTTGAACAGCTCGAGCACCATGTCGTGCAGAGTCCAGCCGTTGCCCGTGGGGTCGACGTACACCTTCGTCAGTTCCTCGGACAGCACGGTGTTTTGGTCCAGCGTGCTGGGGGTGTCCCAGACGGTTCCGGCGGCCGGGCCGCCCATGCCGGCGGCGCCGAGCGTGCCGCTGTTGCGGGCGGCGTTGCGGTCTCGGCTGTCGGTGACGGGCCGGTACAGCTTGACCGGCCGCCACGGCAGTGCCTGACCGTCTTGGATGATGATGGGCTGACCTGCCGCGTTGTACAGGGTGACCGCACCGTTGGCGCGGCCGTCGAGTGCGACTTGTCCTGGGTCACCAGACATTTGAGTTCTCTTTCTTCTAGGGGGTGGGGTTTTTGTGGGTGCTGACGTGGTGTTTCATCCACGAGACGATGTCGACGGGTGAGAGTGGGCCCCCGGCAGCGACTTTGACCTCCAGATCGGCGATGGCCTGCGTGTCGGCGCCGCCTTGGGGCCAGCCTTTACCCTCGGGCCCGAGTGCCTGGACGGCGAGCAGGTCGAGGACCTGGCGGTCCGACATGCCTTGGAGCCATTCGGGTTGGCCTGGGTAGGCCGGTCCGGGCCCGGCGGGCGGCGTGGGATCGGGCGCCGGCGCCGCGGTGTTGTCTCCTACGCCGAGGATGCTGGCGAGCTGGCTGGGGCTCAGTCCGTCGGCGCTGTTCATGTCGCAGTTGCCGAAAGGTGGTGCGCCTTCGGGTAATCCGCCGCCGTAGCCTTGTCCGTCGGTGTATTGGTGGGCGAACTTGTACACGGTGGCGTCGTTGGGGTTGGCGCCGTAGGCGGCGATGATGAACGGCGTGTTGGGGATGGGCTTGGTCTGCCACATCGTCTTTTCGTCGTTGATGTTGGCGTAGCCGACGACGCGGCGTTCGTCGCCGAGCCAGGTGGTCAGCCGGGTGTATTCGTCGTTGAGTTCGCTGGATTGGTCGCCGCCGGGGTTGCCGCCGGATTCGACGTCCATCATCGAAACCATCTTTGGGTGGGGGCCGCCCTGGTCTTGAACGAGCTGCATGTGGGTGTCGACGTCTGCGGATCCCGGCCGCCAGTAGAAGTAGACGAAAAACCCGTCGAGCCAACCGTTTTGGCATGCCGTGACACACCACTGGTAGTTTTCGGTGAAGTGGTCGTCGATGTGGTCGCCGTCGTTGGAGCGGATCGAGATCCACCGGTAGGGCCATTGTTGGTCTTGGTCGGTGTAGGTGGCCTGTGCGTAGGAATCGTCGACTGGGACTTGGAATTCGGAGACGTCGGCCCAGAGGGTATCGGGGGCTTCGCCGACGGGGGCCAGCACGGCTCCGGTGGGGCTGGGCCCGGTGGGTGTGGGGGTGCCGTCTTCGATGATTGGGCCGGGCAGATACCACCAGTTGTTCGCCCCGTATTGGCCGTTGGCTCCGTCGACGGTGTGCACGTCGAGCACGTCGTCGGTGAAGTGGACGCCGTCGTTGAGCACGGTGCCGTCGTCGCCGTTGGTTTCGATCTTGAGTTTGTCGACTTGGCACCACATGTGGGAGTTCTCGCCGCCGCCGGGCCCGTGGTGCAAGGCGATCAGTACGGCGGCATCGGCGGGGAACTGCTCGGGTGAGTCGACCATGATGGTGCCGAAGGGACCGTTGGTGTGGTCAGCGGCGCCCCCCATTGAGGGTGGCCGCCAGTCCTCGGTGGACAGGCCGTGTCGCGACCAGGCCATGGTGGTTCCGTTGAGGGCGGCGTCGAGTTCGTCGACGACGGTGCCTGAGCAGTCGTCGCCTTGGCCGCGGTCGAACGGGTTCCAGTTGCCGCCGTAGGCGTAGGGGTCGTTGCGGCGGTCGATGGCGATCTGCTGGGCGAAGCTGATGTTTTTGCGGGTGACGGCCATCAGCGTTGGCCTTTGCCGTGCAGGACGGTGGCGTCGCCGTGCGTGGCGAGCAGGTCGCGGTAGTCGGTGAATCCGATGGCGAAGTAGCCGCCGGGTTTGCAGCCCGGCCAGTCGTCTTGGTCACCCCAGGAGTTGCGGAAGATGACGACTTCCTCGGTGAAATCCAGTCCGCAGGCGAGGTATTCGTGGCCGCCGGCGATGTTGGAGTCGGTCAGCGGGCCGATGTCGACCAGACCGTTGTTGGGCTGGTACATGGTGTGGGTCCATAGGGTGCCGCAGATGACGGGGGTGACTTCCAGGGCGGCCTGCAGTGAGGTGAAGCTGAAGATGTGCCGGTAGCTGTCGAGGTAGCCGAGTTTTTCGGCGGCCTTGGCGACGCTGATGCCGTTGCAGCCGGTGTCGTCGGGCGGGTAGACGCCGCGGGTGTGGTCGAGGTGGGTGCCCAGCGAGTAGATCGCCAGGGCGTCGGCCTCGCTGAGGTATTTGCCGTTGTGGGTGAGTGTGCGCACTGGGGCGGCGAAGGTGGTGTTGAGCCATTGGGCGGTGGCGTTGCCGGTGCAGGAGCCGACCTGGCCCTGGTTGAGCGGTCCGGTGCCGCTGTTCCAGAACGTGTTGACGCCTTTGGGTTTGGCGTCGCGGGGCAGGAACGCGTAGTCCAGAGACCGGGAGTCGTGTTTGACGTGGCGGCCCAGGCGGGGGTCGGTGGGGTCGTAGTCGTGGCGGGTGACGGTGTGCATCAGTGGCCTTTCGGTGGATGGTGGTAGAGGGTGCTGATCAGCCAGTGGCAGATGAAGCCGACGGCGAATGACGCGCTGACGATGGTGAGCGCGTCGGGCAGCGTCATGGTGGGGTCGTTATTGTTGGGCCGCGATGTAGTTGTCGATCTGGCGCAGCGGAACCAATTCGCCGTTGATGGACAGGTTGGGCTCGAGCACCGAGTAGCTGTCGGCGCCGCCCACCTGTAGGGCGATGTCGTTCATGGCGTCCAGGGCTGCGGGACGGTCAGCGACGGTGATCGGCGGGATAGTTCCGTTGGCGGCGTTGACAATCCACGATTGGCCACCGAGGCGGTCTGCGGTGGCGATCGCCAGCCCGGGTGGCGTGCTTCGGCGGTCGGTGAGCACCATTCGTTCGGTGCCCATCAGCTGGACTTCCTGATCGGTGTCGGCGAAGACCTCTTTGACTTGCATTAGGCCGTCACCGTTCCGGTCAGGTTCACCGACGCGCCCCCGGTGCCGGTGACCACGACGTTGCCGCCGGTGAAGGGCGCCGAGCCGACGAAGGTGGAGGCGGTGTTGGTCAGCGGCGGGGTCAGCGAGGTGCCGGCTGCGCCGGTGTCGGTGTAGGTGAGTGCACTGGCGGCGATGGTGGCGACGAGGGTGTTTTCCCCGCCGGCGGTGGTGCCGCGGTAGAGCTTGAAGCCGGCGACCAGGGCTGCGATTCCGGTCAGTCCGCTTACACCGGTGAGCGCGGACCAGGTGATGGTCACTGACTGGTTGCCGCTGGTGGGGGTGGCCGAAACTTCGGCGCTGGCGATGGTTTCGCCGTTCCAGTTGAACGCCGTCAGTTTGTAGTAGACGGTGGTGCCGGCCGCGAGGCTCCCTCCGGCGGCCAGCGCCGCGGTGACACCGGAGGGCGCCGAGAGTTGGGTTCCTGCCTGAGTGGCCCAGAATCCGCCCTCGGTGTAGGTGGCGGCCGCACAGGGAAGGTTCTGCTGGGGAAAGGTGACGTCGCCGACTCCGTCAGCGACGCCGACTCCGGTGGCGACGCGGCCGTAGCTGCCGCCGGATGCTTCGTTGGCGCCGGTGGTGCCGCCGCCGGCGCCGGTGTGCAGGCTGTAGTAGCCGACGAGTGAGGCGATGGCGTTGGCGGCGATTTGGTGTGTGCCAGCGGGTATTCCCATGGTGGTATGCCCTTTCGTGAGCAGGATTGAATGGCCGCCCTTTGAGACGGGAAAATCTCGGAAGGGTGGGTTGGTTCGCTTTAAATCCGGTGTGTCAGTGGGAATTCAGTGCGACGGCAATGCCGCCCCATACGTCGGACGCTCCTAGCGTTCCTCTGAACGTCGTTGAGGGCAGCGAGTCTGCGATAAGCAGTGAAGCTGTGGTGCCGCCGGTGTAACGTTGTGTTCCGCCGCTGCTGCCACTGAACGCGTTTGTGTGAGCACCGAATCCGCAGACAATCAATTTTCCGCCACCGCCAGCGGCGGTGAGCGACGGTGTCGCGCTCGAGCCGTAGCTGGTAGTTGGTGTACCGACTGTCGCCACATTCGTGTATGAGACAGAGTTGGCTGTAAACGTGTGGCTGCCCGAGAGATTCACCGATATCGTGGTGAGCCCGCTGGGGGCATTTGCCAGTCCTAGCAAGGTCACCGTGCCGTTGGCGGGGTTGTTATTCAGACCGATGCTGCCAAGAATCGACATCGCGCTGGAACCGTATTTCGCCGAGGTGACTGTAGCGCCAGCGGCGGTCACAAGCGCCAGCACGTATGCGCCGGGCGTTGCGACGTGTGCCCAGGATGGCGCCGCAGAAACGCCGTTGGCGCCTGCACCTGTCGCGTCGTAGACAACGTTGGATGCTGCGGTCATCCCTAGCGAGGGGCTGACGATCAACGCGAACATGCCGCGTTCTTTTTCCTGTCCATTCATCGAAATCATCGGTGTCACACCGAGAGTGAGCGCCGTAGATGGCGCGTTGCCGAAGCCGAGCCGCGGCGACACGGCCATGTCAAACTCGCCAGCAGTCTCGCTACCGCCGCTCATCGCGAGCATCGGGGCCAGGTGAATCCGGAATTTCGACGGCGGCCGCATCCCTATCGTCGGCGTGACGGAGAGGTTGAATGCGGCGTCGGGGTTCTGCTGCACCTTGATCTGGGGATCGACCGCCAGTCCGAATTGCTTGAAAATCAGGGCTTGCCAGGTAATCCCGGGCGGTGGTGGCCCACCGGTGGTGAAGGTCATGCCGTGGTCCTAGGAGGATGGTTTGAGGACACCACCGACACCTCCCCAGTAATCGGTTGCCGCGGCTGTAGCTTGGAAGATCTGGTTCGATCCGTCGCCGGCGACGTCGCCGGCGATCATCGGGATACTGGCAGTGACGGTCTGTGCCCACCGTTGCGTCTTGTTGAAGGCGCTGAGAACCTTGCTGATGTCGGCGAATCCGGCGATGGCTATCTCGCCGATTTCGGTGGCGATACTGGGAAGTGTCGGCGTCGTGTTGTGGCCGGAATTGTGGTACCAGTTCCCGATGTCGCCGACGTTTTGGTAGGAGAACGTGTTGAAGGCCATGTCGTTGATGGTGGCTGTGCTGCCGGCGGTGCTCAGGGTGACGGTTTGGGTTCCGCTGGGCGGTCCGAACAGCGCCATCGCGAAAATCCAGACGGCGGTTCCGTTCACGTTGTAATACGTGGCCTGGTCGAGGTTGATGTTGAAATCGGTGTTGTTTCCGTAGGTTCCGGTTGCCACGACGGTGCCGTTGGAGAAGGCGATGGCGCCGATTAGGACCACACAGCATGTCGATCCGCCCGCAGAGATGTGAGACAACGCTGCCGATGTTTTGCCCACGTTTTCTTGCCCGGTTCCCGCGGCTTCGAAGAGCACCGACAATTCGGGTCCGCCGCCGCCGATCCCGCTGCCGCCGCCCACGGTGCCCCCTGATGATGCGCCGCGCCGCGCTGTCACCCAGGCGGCAGCATCACCGCCCGGGGATGGGCCGGCGGCGGTGTCGCCGCCGGCGGCGCCGCCGCCGGGGGAGTTGCCCCGCAGGTGAGTGGCGGTGGTGGCGGGGCCGCCGCTGTAGAAACGGCCTGCCCAGGACTTGGTTCCCGGTGAGGCGCCGGTAGCGTTGGTGACCGGGTTGGCGGGGTTGTAGTTGGCCGCGCCGCCCGGGCCGCCGCCGGAGCCGCCGACGGCGTGGAGTAGCTCAGTATCCAGGCCTGGGTTGAGGCAGACAGCGATGCCGCCCCAATAGTCGGGCATGTTGAGGGTGGCGCCGAATGTGGTGCTGCTCGTTGAGTCGGAAAGCGAAAGTCCCAATGGGTAGTGAGCGGCGCCGGTGACTCTGCTCACCGGGTTGGAGCCCGACAGCCGGTTTATGCCTCCGGTGAAGAGGCTCATCTGCGCGATGTTGGCGCCGAAGGCTTGCACGATGATCTGGTTCGGCACGCACTCGACTGATTGCGATGGTGTGGCGTTGTGTCCGTATATTGACTGCACGAGCCCGGCGCAGGAAATGCCGCTGTAGGAGGCGGCTTGCATGATGGCCCAACATTTTCGGGCGAAGTTCGCGACGATCGTCTTGGGGCCGCCGGGAGCGTTCGGTAGACCGAACAAGCACAGCGCACCCGAGGCGCCTCTGTTGCCGTTGTAGACCAGGCCGAGGGGGATCATCGGGAGGCCGTCGTAGGTGACATCGAACGTGCCCCAGGTTGTCGACAGCGCGACGATGACGTAGTCGCCTGCGGCAGCGGTGAAGGTCTGTGACAGTGTCCGTGTTGACGCGTTGCCGCCTGCGACGCTGATCCCGGTGGCGCTGGGTGCCGGGGTTTGGATCCCGTATCCCAGGATAGTGTCGCCGCCGTTGCCGTCCTGTATGCCGCCGTTGCCGATGATCAGCTTGAGGCCGGTGTCGACGGGGATGTCGGTACCCCACACGTAGGTGGCGGTCGCCCAGTCGCCGGCGCCGCCGCCTTGGCCGTAGTTGACGTTGAAAATGGTGCCGTCGAATTGTCCCGCTCCGCCGCCCGCGGCCAGCAATACTGCGTCGAGGAAGTCACCTGCCTGCAGGTAGGACGGCGGCGAATAATCGAAGATGCCCGGTGAGGTGAACGGCGTCTGGTTGGGTGGGTAGTAGGTGGGCGGCAGGTCGGACACGCTCATGCAGACGAACGGCACGGTCTGGCCGTAGGACACCTGGGAGGGCACCAGCGCGGCCGGCCCCGCGCCGCCGGTGCTGGAGGTGAGCCGGCCAGCTCCCGAGGCGGGCGGGATCAGGTAGGGCTTGATAGGCGCATCGCCGGTCTGTGTGACGACGGTGATGGACACGCTGCCGGTATTGGCGATTTCCCACCAGATATCTTGGCCCAGCGGAAGGTCGGGTTGGTTGGTGGGAACGGGAATCGGTGTCCAGGCCAGTGCGCCGGTGGAAATCGAGGATGAGATGTCGGCCGACGAGTAGACCTGGGTCATGTTCCCGGTGGCCGCGTCCATCGTGTACAGGTTCAGGTTGATGTTGGTGGGTGTGGTGGCGGCTTTGGCGATGATCTGGATGAAGCCGACTTTCAAGGCGGGGCTCACGACGTCGTAACCGAGCAGTGTCGAGCCGGGCCCGATGGTCGAGGTTTGCATCGTCCCATTGGCCGGCAACGGGAAGGTAGCCTGTCCCTCTTTTTGCATCGCAATCCAAAACGGCTGTGTCGCTGGGTTACTCAGGATTTGGTGGTTGTAGACACCGAGTTGATATGCCGTATTGGTCTTCTGGGCTTGGGCTTCCAGAATGTCGAACGCTTGAGCCCATTGCACTCCGGTCATCGGCGTCTGCGTCGCCGACGATGTTTGGTGGTCGATGTAGTTTTGGAATGCGGTCAGAATGTCAGCGATTCCTTGTGGCCCTGCGACTTTCAGACCGGATAGTTGTGGGATGTTGGTGACGTCAAGGTAGGCGGCGTCGATAATGTTGGTGGGCTCGAACTCGAATTGGTCGGCCCAGGTGATGCCGTAGCGCATCGCAGCGGGTGTCACCACGACTACCGGGCATGCCCAGGCGGTTCCGGGCGCGGTGATGAACGCGGATTTGAGCTGAACGAAATTCCAGTTGCTGGTCGGTTCGGGTGCGGAGATGACGGCGTCGTCGGCGGTGACGGTGGCGATCAGGTTCTTGTCGGCGTCATAGCAGTTGACGGTCAGGAAGAACGCTTCGTTTTCGCAGATGACGTTGACCCAGTTGATGTAGGCGCTGGCGATGATGTCCTGTTCTGGTTTGGCGGCGAACCATTCCCCGGCCAGTTGGCGTTCTTCGCCGGCGGCTGGCGGGTTGACGCGGCCGTCGGCGACCGCTTGGGCGACAAGGCCGTTGATGTAGTCGATACCTACTTGGATGAAGGTGCGGTCATCGCCCTTG
>Ga0164242_10000513_pt1 | contig 46389 bp, 43 predicted proteins | sample OricomgcompostMG_FD_108783 | JGI IMG/M metagenome (GOLD analysis project Ga0164242, IMG submission 108783) | Miracle-Growth compost microbial communities from Emeryville, California, USA - Original compost - Miracle growth compost (MG) ... | reverse complement strand
AGGCGTCGAACAGTCCGGCGAATCCGCCGACACCCCCGAGCACCTCCGGTCCGTGGGTCTTGGCCACGGCCGATTTCATGAGTTCGACGGCGAGGTCGCCCGCGGCCGTGTCGACGCCGGCTTGCCGATAGGTGCTGGTGGAGTTCTCCGTCACCCGCCCAGGTTAGCCGCGATGGGAGCTCGACAACGTCGACGCCCGCCGCATCAGGGACCGGCGATGACGCTCTCGACGGCGTGCACTGCGGCGTCGACGGCCTCTTCGAAACGGTGTGCAGGTGGCGCACCGAACCCCACCACCATGGCAGGCGGATGCCCGGCCCCGCCGGTCCCCGTTCCTCCCGCGGCCGGGTGTTCCGCCTCATCAGCCCGGAACGTCGCGAGTCCCGCCAGCTCGAGCCCGGCCGACGCAGCCCGCCCGGTCACCTCCTGTTCGCGTATGCCAGCGGGCAGCTCGAGCAGGCACTGCAGCCCGGCCGCCATGCCCGTGAGCCTCGCACCGGTCAGCCGGCGCTCGATCTGCTCGTGCAGGTGCTGCCGCCTGGTGCGATAGCGGACGCGAGCACCGCGCACCGCTCGGTCGTAGTCTCCGCGAGCGAGGAACTCGGCCAGTGCGAGCTGGGTGAGCGCTCCCGGATTGGCGCCGTCGCGACGCCGCTCCTCCGCAACCGCCGCGACGAGCCGCCCGGGAAGCACGCACCAGCCGAGCCCGACGGCGGGGCCGAGCGATTTGCTGGCGGTACCCACGTACACGACATGGTCGGGCGACAGCGACTGGAGTGCGCCCACCGCCCTGCGGTCGAAGCGGAACTCGCCGTCGTAGTCATCCTCGATGACAAGCCCACCCGTGCGCTCGGCCCACTGCACGACGGCGGTGCGACGAGCCGGGCTGAGCGGCACGCCGGTGGGGAACTGGTGGGCAGGGGTCAGCAGCACGCCTTCCACGCGCAACTCGTCGAGCCGCTCGATCGCCGCCCCGGCCTCGTCGACCGGCACGGGGACGACCTCGAGGCCGACGGACCGCAGGATGTCGCGATGCTGACGGTGCCCGTACTCCTCGACGGCGATGCGGCGAGCGCCGGCGGCGGTCAGCGCGGCCCCGACGAGGTGGATCGCATGGCCTGCACCGTGCGTGACGTGCACCCTGTCGTGATCGGCGACCACGCCTCGCGCCCGGCCCAGGTACGAGGAGAGGGCGCGCCGCAAGGGTGCGACACCCGCAGGGAGCCCGTATTCGAGCTGCGCGGCGGGCGCCGCGGACACCGCACGGCGCATCGCCGACGTCCACGCCGACCGGGGAAACGCCGAGGTGTCGGGGATGCCGGCTCGCAGGTCGAGCAGGGGAGCGGCGGCCGCGTCGCGGTGTGCGTCCGGGACGGCGTGATCCGCGGCGGCGGGGTGTAGGGCGACGACCACGTGATCGGCGGCAGCGAGGCCTGCGGCGGCCGCGGGAACCGCAACCGGGCCTGCGGCCACCCACGTGCCCGCGCCGGTCCGGGCCTCGAGCCACCCCTCGCCGATCAGCCTGCCGTACACCTCGGCCACGCTGTTGCGCGCGATCCCGAGGTCGGCCGCTAGGCCCCTGGTGGCGGGCATCCTGGTGCCTGCGGCGAGCCGACCGTCGCGGATCAGCTCCCGCAGCGCCGCCTCCAGCGAGTCGGTCTTGCGGCGCGGATCGAGCACGAGGTGCACGTCCAGCCCGGTCGCCGACCTGCCGGTACCGGTCGCCGCGGTGCCGGTCGACGCGGTGCCGGTGTCTGTCGCTGAGGTGCCCGTCGTCGCAGTTCCGCTGTCGGTCACGGAGGCACCGGTCATCGCACTGCCGGGCGCCGCGGTGCCGGTCGCATCCGCGGGCAAATTGGCCCAGGCATCCGTCATGCAAATGGACTGTAGCAGCGCACCACTTAATCCGTAGCGTTGAGGCATGAGCGAAACGGCAACCAGCGGCACCGTGGCCGCCGATCTCCAGTCCCCAGCCTCGTCCGGCCCGACGTCGACCCCGGCTGAGCCGGTCGTGCTTCCCGACGTGCGGTTCGACTTCGACGAGCTCGCGCCGCGCTTCTCCCAGGCGATGGCCCATCTCGACCACGCGGCCGTGGTGGAACTCGACAAGGCGGGCATCCCCGAAGGGCTCCGCAATCTGCTCAAGCTGCGCGCGTCGCAGCTGAACGGATGCTCGTACTGCGTCGACACGCACGCCAGAGACGCGCGCGACTCGGGCGAGTCGTTCCAGCGCATCGCGGCCGTGGCCGTGTGGCAGGAGGCGCACTTCTTCACAGCACGTGAGCGGGCGGCCTTCGCGCTGACGGACGCCGTCACCCGCCTGGCCGACACGCACGTGCCCGACGAGGTGGTCGTCTCCGCCTTGCGCGTGTACTCGGAGGCAGAGGTGTCGGCCCTGCTCGCGCTCCTGGTGTCCATCAACGCCTGGAACGCCGTCGGTGTCACCGCCCGGTGCTGGCGAGCTACGGCCGAGGACTGAGGCTCGAGGCCTGAGCGGCGACCGGCTCTCGGGACCGGAGGTACTCCTCCCACGTTACGGTTCCCCGGTCGCCGCCCTCGGTGATGATGGCATCGCGCAGCACGGCCTTCGCCGCCCGCCCCGGAAGCCCGACCGATACCATCCACCGCCGCTTGCCGGTGGAGCGCAAGTAGCTCCGCATGAGGTCGTGCGTGCCGTAGACGCGAGGGCCGCCGAACTCGGGGACGTAGCCGGCTGGCGCACCCTCGGCGAGCTGCACCAGCCGGTCGGCCACCTCCTCGGCCGCCACCGGTTGCACGCGCATCCGCTTCGGCAGCGGAATGATCGGCGATCGCGACAGCGACTGCGCAACGAGGTGGACGAGCGAGAAGAACTGCGTGGCACGCAGCGTGCTGAACGGGATGCCCGACCGCTCGATGACGAGCTCGCCCTCACGCTTCTGGGCGTAGTACTCGAACATGGCGTGGTCGGTGCGCGACTCCACCGGAACGCGATCGGCGCCCACGACCGAGATGTACACCACGTGGCGCACCCCGGCGGCACGAGCGGCATCGACGAGGTGCCTCGCCTTCTCGCCGTCGCCCTTCTGCGACCCCGCGCAATGCACGATGGTGTCGACGCCGGCGGCTTCCGCGATGCCGGCGCCGCTGTCGAGGTCGCCTGACACGTACTCCACGTCGTCGCGCGGCCCCGAACCGCGTCTGCTGACGACCCGCACGGTGCGACCGTGCTCGCGGAGCCGGTCGACGACGAGCGAGCCGAGCGTGCCCGCTCCGCCGGTGACGAGCACGAGCCCTTGGCGCGAGTCGCGCATGGAGTTGGACGAGGTCATGATCTGCCTTTCGTCGTGCGGCCGAGCCCTGCGGCGCCGCGTTTCGATCCCTACATCCCCTCGACGCGGCGAGCGAGCAGAATGTGACGATGACCGACACGGCCGACCTCCTCGAAGACCGGTTCACGAGCATCCGCCCACGCCTGCGCTCGCTCGCGTACCGCATGCTCGGCTCGTTCGCCGACGCCGACGACGCCGTGCAGGAGACCTGGCTGAAGGCCTCTCGCGCCGACAGCTCCGACGTGCGCAACCTGGATGCCTGGCTCACCACCATCGCGGGCCGCGTGTGCCTCACGATGCTGCGGTCGCGACGCGCGCACGGCGAGGTCTCGCTGGACGCGACGGCCCCCGCAGGCGAGGGCTGGAGCTCCAGTGGCACGTGGGTGCCCGATGCCGTGATCGTGCCCGAGTCGGCGGATCCGGGCCCGGAGGGTGAGGCGGAGGCATCCGAATCCGTTGCGCTCGCGATGCTCATCGTGCTGCAGACCCTGACGCCGGACGAGCGGCTCGCGTTCGTGCTGCACGACACGTTCGCTGTGCCGTTTGACGAGATCGCCGGCATCCTCGACACCACGACGGCTGCGGCGCGCCAGCTCGCCAGCCGCGCGAGGACGAAGGTGCGCGCGGCCCCGCGACCCGACCCCGACCGCCGTCGTCAGAGAGCCGCTGTGGATGCCTTCTTCGCTGCGGCACGGAACGGTGACTTCGAGTCGCTGCTGAGGGTGCTGCACCCCGACGTCGTGCTGCGCTCCGACGGCGGCGCGCTGCGGGCATCCGCCACGAGCGTTCTCCGCGGCGCGGAGGCGATCGCCAGCCAGGCGATGACGTTCTCGTCGCTGTCCCGGTACCGCAGGGCGGCATGGATCAACGGGGCGCCGGGCGTCGCCATCGTCGGACCGCGTGGACCCGTTTCGGTCATGGCCTTCACGGTGACGGACGACCGCATCGTCGACATCCAGGTGCTGGCCGATCCGGAACGACTGGCCGCGCTGCTGCCGCCCGAGCTGCTGTCGTGACCGCTTCGTCACCAGCGGATGCCCAGGCGCGCATATGAAAGACTGGTGACGCCGGATTCCCGGCCCTTCTCCCACACCCCAGGAGCACCTCTCCAGCATGTGCGGCATCGTCGGCATCGTCTCCACCGAGCCGGTCAACCAACTGGTCTACGACAGCCTCCTCCTTCTGCAGCACCGCGGGCAGGACTCCACGGGGATCGCCACGGCGGACGGCAGCAGCTTCCACATCCACAAGGCTCGCGGGCAGGTGCGTGAGGCGTTCCGCACCCGCGACATGCGCTCCCTGCTGGGCACCATGGGCCTCGGGCACGCGCGCTACACGACGAAGGGCGACGCGGCCAACGAGCAGGAGGCACAGCCGTTCTACGTGAACGCGCCGTACGGCATCATCCTGGTGCACAACGGCAACCTCACGAACACGCGCGAGCTGGCCAGGGACCTGTTCCACATCGACCGCCGCCACGTGAACTCCACGAGCGATACCGAGCTGCTGCTCAACGTGCTCGCCACCGAGCTTCAGTCGCAGATCACGGGCCTCGAGTTCGAGCCCGACCAGGTGTTCGACGCGGTCGAGCACGTGCACGAGCGCGTCGAGGGTGCATACGCGGCGATCGCGATGATCGCGGGCCAAGGGCTGCTGGCGTTCCGCGACCCGTTCGGCATCCGCCCGCTCATCCTCGGCCGCAAGCCGGCCGGCCTCGTGGGCGACGAGTGGATCGTGGCGTCGGAGTCCGTCGTGCTCGAGGCGCTCGGATACGAGGTGGTGCGTGACGTCGCGCCGGGCGAGGCCGTGTTCATCACGCTCTCCGGCGAGCTGTACTCGCGGCAGTGCGCGAAGAACCCGGTGCTCATCCCGTGCTCGTTCGAGTACGTCTACCTCGCCCGACCCGACTCCGTGATGAACGGCATCTCGGTCTACGAGGCCCGGCTGCGCCTGGGCAACCGCCTTGCCGACACGATCGCCAGATACGCGCCGCTCGGCGATATCGACGTGGTCATGCCCATCCCGGATTCATCGCGGCCGGCGGCATCCCAGGTGGCCCAGAAGCTCGGCATCGAGTACCGCGAGGGCTTCTACAAGAACCGCTACGTCGGACGCACCTTCATCATGCCGGGCCAGGCGCAGCGCAAGAAGAGCGTGCGGCAGAAGCTCAATGCCATGTCGAGCGAGTTCAAGGGCAAGAACGTGCTCATCGTCGACGACTCCATCGTGCGCGGCACGACCTCCAAGGAGATCGTCGACATGGCTCGTGCCGCGGGCGCGAACCAGGTGACGTTCACGTCGGCCGCGCCGCCCGTGCGCTTTCCGCACGTGTACGGCATCAACATGCCCAGCAGGGGCGAGCTCATCGCGGCGGGGCGCAAGATCCCCGAGATCGCGCTGGAGCTCGGCGCCGACAGCCTCATCTTCCAGGAGGTGGGGGACATGCGGGATGCCATCCTCGAGGGACAGGACCTCGTCACCGACCTCGAGATGAGCTGCTTCACCGGCGACTACATCACGGGCACCGTCACGCCCGAGTACCTCGAGTGGGTGGAGCGCACCCAGCTCAGCTGAGCTGTGGGCCCCGTGCGCAGCGGGCCCCCGCAGCGGGCCCGACGCCCTTGCCCTCACCCTGCGGAATTCAGGAGCACAGGCCTCTCGGCTGCGATATCCGGCCGAGACCGCCGTCATCCTGAATTACCCGAAGAGGCCGCCGAGGATCGATGCCGCGTCGTGGCGAGGACCGGCCTGCGCCTCGGCCGGCGGAGCAGACGGCGCCGAGCAGACGACCTGAGTTGACAGCCCCGGCGCTCCGTGTCTCGCGAACGAGCGTCGCCGGGCGTCCGTCGTGGCGTGGCCACTCCTCGTCGCCGGGCGTCCGTCGTGGCGTGGCCACTCCTCGTCGCCGGGCGTCCGTCGTGGCGTGGTCACTCCTCGTCGCGCGGGTGTCCCTCGTCGTGCTCAGCCTCGGCCGGGAGCTCTCCCAGGTCGGGCAGTTCGGATGACTCGGCCCGGGCATCCGTCGTGCGCACGTCGATGCGGTCGGCCATGACCGTGCGCTCCGTGTGCTTGGTGGCGGCGGAGGCGATGATCGCAGCAAGCGCTCCCAGCCCGACGCCGACGGCGACGGCGGCCAGCAGGACGAATCCGAAGACGGTGTTGCGGTCGTACCCCGAGCCCTGCGGGAACGAGTACGTCGCGATGAAGGCGGCGACGGCGAAGATCGCGCCGCCCAGGATCATGAACCTGCCGTAGCGCGGAGTGCGCCGAACCCGCACAGTGTGCTCGGACTCGACGACGGTCTCCTCGCGAATGGGCAGGTCGCCCGCTGCGTCGGGCCGCTCGAGCTCGCGGGACCCGGCCTGCTCGCCTTCGGCGGCTGCACCTTCGGTGGCTGCGCCGGCCGGCACGTCGCCGGACGCCGCACCGTGTTCGCGCCCCGATCCCTGGGGCCGCCCGACGTTCGCGGTATCGTGCGCGGCGCTGGCATCCGTCGCGGATGCATCGGTCGCCGACGTCGTCACGTCGTCGTCGGAGGTTCTGCGGGACTCGGGGGGCACGCATCCATTGTCGCGCACGCCGGCTGGGCCCGCGCCGGATGCAACGGCGACTGCCGTTTCACGGGCAGAGAATGCGCACGCCGCACCGCCCGCCCGCAGTTTCTGCGAGTGAAACGGGATCACGTGAATGCGACGACCGGCCGGCTTGACCGAACGCGGACCGCGGGCCGCGACCACTCAGCGGGGTCGATACACCGGTATGTACGGCGCGAGCGTGGCCCGCGTGCCGGATGCGTGCACGGAACCGGATGCGACGGCATCCGTCCACGAGGCGCTTCCCGTGGCGAGCGCGAGCCAGGTCGCGGCATCCATCTCCACAACGTTGGGCGGCGTTCCGCGGGTGTGCCGTGGTCCCTCGACGCACTGCACGGCGCCGAACGGCGGCACCCTGACCTCGACGGAGTTTCCGGGAACCTTCTCGGCGAGCGCCTGGAGCAGGTAGCGAACAGCCGTCGCCGTGGCGTCGCGGGTCGGGGATGCCGCCAACGCCGCCGCCACCGCCGACATGCCGTCGGCTTCGGAGATCCGTGCCCTGGCCATGCGTCCATTCTGCCCGGGCGCACGGCTCGGTCGGCGGTCCGCCGGTTGGGGCGCGACCGGCATCCTGCCAGCACGGTCGCCGGCTCAGGCACCGACCGGCATCCGCAGCAAGGCCTGGCGCTTCGGTTCGCACGGGTCGGGTCAGCGGTGCCGCGGCCTGGGCCCGCGGCGAGGGCGGGGCGCTGCGGCCAGCGAGACGCGAGGAGACCCGCACTCCGGCGCTCGATACCATGGGCAGCGTGAGGATTCTCGTACTGGGCTCTGGCGCGCGCGAGCATGCCATCATCCGCGCGCTGCTCGCCGAGGATGCCGACCACGACATCACGGCAGCGCCCGGCAACGCGGGCATCGCCGACGACGTCCGCACGCTCGCCATCGACCCCAGCGACGGCGTCGCGGTCGCCTCGTACGCCGAGGCGCACGGTGTGCAGCTCGTGATCGTCGGCCCCGAGGCTCCGCTCGTCGCGGGCGTGAGCGACGCCGTGCGGGAGCGGGGCATCCCAGTCTTCGGACCGAGCAAGGCGGCCGCGCAGCTGGAGGGTTCGAAGGCGTTCGCCAAGCGCATCATGGAGACTGCCGGCGTACCGACCGGTCGCGCCGAGGTGGTCGGCACCCTGGACGAGGCACGAGATGCGCTCGACCGCTTCGGAGCACCGCACGTCGTCAAAGCGAACGGCCTCGCCGCCGGCAAGGGGGTGCTCGTCACGAACGACCGCGACGCCGCGCTCGAACACGCCAGGCAGTGGCTCGAGCACGGCACGCTGCTCGTCGAGGAGTTCCTGGACGGACGCGAGGTCTCCCTCTTCCTGCTGAGCGACGGCGAGCACGTCCTGCCGCTGTCGCCGGCCCAGGACTACAAGCGGCTGCTCGACTCAGACGAAGGACCGAACACGGGCGGCATGGGGGCATACTCACCCGTGCCGTGGCTCGACGAGAACTTCGTCGACGAGGTGATCGACAGGATCGCCCTGCCGACTATCCGCACGATGGCCGCCGAGCAGACGCCGTTCATCGGGCTGCTCTACTGCGGCCTGATCGTCACGGATGACGGCCCGCGCGTCATCGAGTTCAACGCCCGCTTCGGCGACCCCGAGACCCAGGTCGTGCTGCCCAGGCTGGTCACGCCTCTGTCCGGGCTGCTGTACGCGGCGGCCACTGGCGAGCTCGGCGGGGTGCCGCGCCCCGAGTTCGCCCTCGACGTCGCGGTCGGCGTCGTGCTGGCCAGCGAAGGCTACCCGCAAGCGCCGGTGGCCGGATGCGCCATTCTCGGTCTGGATGCGGCATCCGCCGTTCCCGAGGTGCAGATCCTGCACGCGGCGACGGACGTGAAAGCCATCGCGACGGACGCCACGTCCAGCTGGTCGACGGAGACTCTCGTCGCCTCAGGCGGACGTGTGCTCACCGTGGTCGCCCTCGGCTCCACGTTCGACGAGGCCCGCCGGCGCGCGTACCGGGCGATCGAGCAGATCACGCTCGACGGTGGTCAGTACCGAACGGACATCGCGGCCGCCGTCGCCCCGGCCGCCCACTGAGTGACGGCGCGGCATGACCGCGTCGCTCAGGCGCCTTCGGGTGGGGTCACGAGCAGCGCGACGCGCTCGGCGAGGTAGGCGGCGAAGTCTGTCATCGCATCCGGGTCGTCTGGGCGCCAACGCACGTACGCCCTGCCGTCGCGCACGGTGAGCACGCCGGATGAACCCACCAGGCTCTCATCCAGCGGTATCGGTCGTGCGTCGAAGTTCACGCTCGTGCCCGGCGGATAGTGCCCGCGGAACGCGGCCACCCGAAGCTGCCGCCGTCGTTCAGCGGATGCCGCGACGAACGTGGGACGGCCCGGCTCGTGGGACCGCGTGAGGCTTCCCGTGGCGAACAAGCGGGGCTCGCCGGCGGGGTGCGAGAGTGCTGCGCTGCCGCGCGCTGCGCGTTCCAAGGCCCGACTCGCAGAATCCTCCGAGGACCGTCTCGTCGAACCCTTCGAGGCCCTGCTCGTCCAATCCTCCGAGGCCCGGCCCGTCGACCCCTTCGAGGCCCGGCTCGTCGAATCCTCCGCCTCCGCCCACGTGGCGAGCAGGAGGAGCACACCGAGCCGCCACACGGTTCCCAGCGGACGCAGACGCTCGGGCCGCGGCAGAAACAGCACCCGGCCGGCGGGCAGGTATTCGGCCAGGGCCTCGGTGCGGGCGCCGGCGGTAGACAGGGCCGCCACGGCATCGGAGAGCCTCGCGCGCACCTCGGCGATCGCGGCAGCATCGGCGTACGAGACGGCTTCGGGATTCTGTTCGCTCAGCGGGCGACCTCCGAACGCTTCGCGGGGAATGGCACGCCTCTCACCCAATCGCCGCGCGACATATCCGTCAAGGACGAGGCCCGAGTTGCGCCCGGTGGGGCGGGTCCCGTGCCGGCCTCGCGCCCCCGTCGTTGCCCGCCCCTGGTACCGAGCGGTCCCGTCGTTGCCAGCCCCCGCCACCGAGCGGTCCCGTCGTTGCCCGCCCCTCGTGCCGAGCGGTCCCGGTATTGCCCACGGGTCCCTTTGTTCACACCACGAAGCGGACCGACGGACAACAAACGGACCTGCCGGAGCCAAGGCCGAGGTGCGACCAAGGCAGTACAAGCCCCGCGCCCGGTCCGATCGTCGAGGTCGCGGCGCCGAACGGCCCCGTCGTTGACCACCCCTCGTGCCGAGCGGTCCCGCTGTTGCCCGCCCCTGGTGCCGAGCGGTCCCGTTGTTGCCCACGGGCCCCGTTGTTCACGCGAACAAGCGGACCGACGGACAACAAGCGGACCGGCCGACGGTGATCGGGTCGAGGCCGCGGATGCGACCGAGGCAGTACGACCACCGCGACACGACCACCGCGACACGACACGGCACAACCGCCGCAGCAACGGCCGCCGAGTCGCAGCTGCGGCTCAGCCCAGCAGGCGGTCCAGGTACGCGTTGCGGAATACGCGCTTCGGGTCGTACTGCGCGGCGAGCGCCTTGAAGTCGTCGAAGTGCGGGTACAGCGAGGGAATTACGCGGTCCACGTCGAGGAACAGCTTGCCCCAGTGCGGACGCGCACCGAGCGGGAACAGCGCGGCCTCGATCGCGGGCAGCACCGCCTCGACCCCTGCCTGATCGCGCTTCCAGGTGAAGTGGATGCCGAGCGCGTCACGCTCGTACGCCGTGCTCAGCCACAGGTCGTCGGCAGCAATCGTGCGCAGCTCGGTCACCTGCAGCACCGGAACCATCCGCTCGGTCAGCGGCAGGAGCGCCTGAATCGCCTCGACGGCACGCTCGCGCGGCACGAGGTATTCGCTCTGGATCTCCTCGCCGTTCGACGGCGTGAACGCCAGCTTGAAGTGCGGCAGCCGGTCGTACCAGGCGCCGGGAACGCCGAACTGGTCCGTGCATGCAGTGGCGTCGACGCCGGGGAGCGGATGCCGCTTCTCGGTCGCGCGCGCCGCCCCGAAGAACGTCTCCGGCGATTCGTCCGAGTCCTCGGTGACAGCGCGCTTCAGCCACACCTGCTGCACGCCGCCCACCCATCCGGTGAACATGCTCACGCTGTACGACGCCGATGTGATCGCGTCGAAGTTCTCCAGCACCGTCGACCAGTCCAGCTCGGTGTAGACGGTCTGCGCGACCTCGAAACTGGGCACGACATCCAGAGTCACCGCGGTCACCAGGCCGAGGGCGCCGATGCCCACGACGGCGCCCTCGAATCCGTCGTCGCCTCGGCGGAGCGTGCGCAATTCGCCCGTGCCGTCCACGAACTCGATCCCGCTCACCGCCGCTGCGAGGTTCTGGTTGCGATCGCCCGAGCCGTGCGTTGCGGTGGCGATCGCGCCGGCCACCGAGATGTGGGGCAGGGATGCGAGGTTGGCGAGCGCGAAGCCGCGGGCATCCAGCTGCTCGGCGAAGTCGCCGTAGCGGGTGCCGCCGGAGACGGTCACGGCGCGGGCGTTCTCATCGAGCTCGAATCGCGGAGGCAGTGCCGTCATGGCGATGAGCTCGCCCGTGGTGTCTGCGATGTCGTTGAAGCAGTGCCTGGTGCCAAGCGCACGCACCCTGGTGCCACCGTTTGCGGCGCGACGAACGACGCTCTGGATCTCCTCGACCGATGCCGGGTGCACGATGCCGCTCGCGCGATACGCGTAGTTGCCTGCCCAGTTGGTGCCTGCCGATTCGGCCACGTCGCCTCTCCTGCCTTCGCGCGCGTGCGAACCGCGTCGCGTTCGTTGTGCTGATGGAGCGGGCTCGGATGCCACGCCCGCTTTTGTAGTGAGTAAAAACAATTGTGCACCATGTCGGCGCCGGAAGCCAGCCGAGCGCCGTGCGTCCGTACCGGCTACGGGACATTGTCCCGTATGCGATCCGCCGGCCTGCACCGCATGGGCCACACCGGTTGCGCCGCGGTCCCCGGACTGCGCCACTCCGGTCGCGCCCTACGATTGAGCCGTGACTACGACGACCTCCGACGCCACGGCGTTGCCCGGCTGGACGCACGTGTACTCGGGCAAGGTGCGCGACCTCTATTTACCGCAGGGCGCGGCATCCATCGAGGCGGCGGAGGCGATGCTCGTGGTGGCGAGCGACCGGGTGAGCGCCTTCGACTTCGTGCTCGAGCCGGGCATCCCGGGCAAGGGCGAGCTGCTCACCACGCTGTCCCTGTGGTGGTTCGACCGGCTCGACGACGTGCCGAACCATCTGCTCGCCGACCATACGCTCGATGGCGGTGAGCGCATCCCCGCCGCCGTCTCGGGGCGGGCCATGCTCGTGAAGCCGTTGAACATGTATCCGGTCGAATGCGTCGTGCGCGGATACCTGACCGGCACCGGATGGGCGGAGTACCAGCAGAAGCAGAGCGTCTGCGGCATCCCGCTCGCTGCCGGGCTGCAGAACGGCGACCGGCTTCCCGAGCCGATCTACACGCCGGCGTTCAAGGCCGAGCAGGGCGAGCACGACGAGAACATCAGCTTCGAGCGCACGGTCGAACTCGTCGGAGCGGATGTCGCGGAGCAGCTCCGTGCGGCATCCCTCGACATCTATCACCGGGCATCCGCGATCGCCGAGGAGCGGGGCCTGATTCTCGCCGATACGAAGTTCGAGTTCGGGGCGGACCGCTCGACCGGTGAGCTGACGTTGGCCGACGAGGTGCTGACGAGCGACTCGAGCCGGTACTGGGATGCCGAGGCGTGGCGCACCGGGACGACCCCGGCCGAGCGCATGGCGAGCTTCGACAAGCAGATCGTGCGCGACTGGCTGGCCGCGCACTGGGACAAGACCGGCACGCCGCCCGAGCTTCCCGACGAGGTCGTGCAGCGCACGGCGGCCCGGTACCGGGAGCTGCTGGAGCGCATCAGCGGCTGAGGGGTGGCGGCGGACCCGGGCGAGTGTGAGGCTGGGCGTGTCCTGGGACCCGCGGTTTCGACAGGCTCAACCCTCGGGAGTGAGCGGGCCGGGTTTCGACAGGGTCAACCCTCGGTAGCGAGGCGAGCGGGTTTCGACAGGGTCAACCCGTGGGAATAGGGCGGAGCGGGTTTCGACAGGCTCAACCCTCGGTCGCGAGGCGGCCGGTCCGGGCTTCGAGGGGAACGCCCGCGACCGGCCGCCGCGGCATCAGCTCTCGACGGGGTCGGGGACGCGGGTCTCCGCCGGTTTCCCCTGCGTGTCCCGCCACTGGCCGGTGTCCTTCGGTCGCACGAGGAACAGTGCGACGATCGCGCCGAGCAGCGCGACGGCGGCGGGCAGCAGCATCGACTGGGCCATGGCATCCGCGAACGGCTGCTGCACGACCGCGGGCAGCCGCGAGCCGCTGAACTGCGCACCGGAGGCGCCGGAGTGCAGACCGTTGGCGACGAGACGGCCCTCGATGAGTGCGGCGATCGCCGCGCTGCCGAGAACGCTTCCGATCTGCCGAACCGTGTTGTAGACGCCGGCGCCCGCGCCCGCCTGGGCCGGCGGCAGGTTGTGCGTCGCCGTCACCGACAGCGGTGCCCAGATGAACGCGTTGCCGATCCCGAGCACGAGGCTGGGCAGCAGAAGGCGCGGCCAGAGATCCACGTTCGCGTCGAACCAGGAGGCGTACCAGGCGAGGCTGATGGCCAGCACGAACAGGCCGAAGAAGGCCAGGTAGCGCGGATGCACCCGGTCGGCCAGGCGTCCGACGAGCGGCGACAGCGGGATGACCACGAGCGCCATCGGCACCATGAGCAGCGCGGACTGCGTCGGAGTGAATCCGAGCACGAGCTGGGCGAAGAAGATCAGGGGCAGCGACATGCTCGTGACCGTGAATCCCACCGAGCTGATGGCGAGGTTCGCCAGCGAGAAGTTGCGGTCGCGGAACAGCTTGAGCGGCATGAGCGGCTCGCCCTTGTTGAACGCCTGCCAGGCCACGAATCCGGCGAGCACGACGACGCCGGCGATGATCAGTCCCCACACGGTGATGGGTCCGGCGATCGTTCCCCAGTCGTACGTCTCGCCCTCCTGGATGCCGAACACGATGAGGAAGAGGCCGACCGCGCTCAGCACGACACCCAGGATGTCGAAGGAGTGCTGGTGCGTCGGCAGCTTGGGAACCAGGATGACGGCGGCGATGAAGCCGATGATGCCGACCGGCACGTTGATGAAGAAGATCCACTCCCAGCCGAGGCCGTCGACCAGGATTCCGCCGAGAAGCGGCCCGACGAGCATGGCGACGCCCGAGGTGGCGCCCCACAGCGCCATGGCCGTGCCGCGCTTGTTCGGCGGGAAGGTGCGCGTGATGACGGCCATGGTCTGGGGTGTCATGAGCGCCGCGCCGACGCCCTGCACGACGCGAGCGGTGATGAGCAGCTCGATGGAGCCGGACAACCCGCACCAGAGCGATGCGCCGGTGAAGAGCACGAGGCCGATCAGATAGATGTTCTTCGGGCCGAATCGGTCGCCGAGGCGTCCAGTGACCAGGAGCGGTACGGCGTACGCGAGCAGGTACGCGCTCGTGACCCAGATGACCGAGTTGATGTCGGTCTTCAGGCCTTCGAGGATCTTCGGGTTGGCAACCGACACGATCGTGGTGTCGACCAGGATCATGAAGAATCCGATGACCAGCGCCCAGAGGGCGGGCCAGGGACTTCTCTGCTTTTCCATGGGTGGTCCGTTTCTGTGGTGGTGTATTCCGTGGTGGTGAATTCCGGGGTGGGTGAACTCTGGTGGATGAATCCGTGGTGGCTGACGTGGCGCGCGAAGGGCGCGACGGCGTCGGATGCCGGTGAGCAGGAAGCGGGACGCCTGCCCGATCCTGCCGGGCACCTCCGTCATTTCGACGGATGAGCCGTCGACAGTTCGACAGGTGCTACCAGTCGATGGTTCCGTTCTTCAGTTCGTCGATGAGGCTCTCGATCCAGTCGGTCTCCGCTTGGGTGAGGACTCGGAGATACGAGGCCTCGACCCAGTACTTTCGGTCGAGGTTCTTGTCCTCGACCTGGTCGACCGCCCGTCCCACGAGTTCGAGCTGCCCCCGAAGCATGAGGACGCGTTTCTGCAGCAGGCGGATGACCGTGTCACGAGGCAGGTTGTGCGCCTCGGCGAGCGCGAGCGGGAACTCCGGATACTCGTACTTCCACTCCGCGAGCATCTCGGTGATGCGCTCGAGCATGCGGTCGTGGCCGGCATCTGTGATCTCGTACGTCGTGCGCTCGGGCCGGTTGCCTTCCCGCTCCGTTCCCGTCGCCCTTACGAGACCGTCCCGGTCGAGCCGTTCCACCGTGTGGTAGAGCGAGCCGGGCCTCACCTTGACGATGCGGTCCTCTGAACGCGCCACGAACGTCTGGAACATCTCGTAAGGATGCATGGGACGTTCCAGCAGCAGACCGAGGATCGCGATCCCCAGCGGGGTGAGTGCCGACATCCGTTCTCGTCCTCCTGCTCGGCCGGATGCGTTGACACCGGATGTTCCGCGCCAACTATTCCGCGTGGAATATTACGGCAGGAGTAGGCGCGGTGCAAGCCGGGCGTAACTCACGGGTGACGCAACGTGCGTGCAGAAGATCGGAGTTCTGTCACGGCACGCCGCAGCGGGCGGCCGCCACGCCGGCCCGGCATCCGGAGCTCCGATTTTCATGCTGGGCAGCCCGGGGCTGCTCGCACATGGCGCGGGGGACCGCCGCACGGGGCGCACAGCCGCCGGAGGCGGCGAAAGGGAGGCGGCGGCGACGCGGAGGTCGCGCGGAGCGGAGCCGGCGCGCAGAGCGCGGCGGCGCGAAAGCCGGGCTGGCGCCGGGCGCGGGTAGCGGCGCGCGCGACGGCGGCTCAGTGGTGGAACGCCACCCGCTTGGGCGTGGGCAGAGGCGCCCGGAGGCTCTCCAGCTCATGCACGTGAGCGGTGAGGTCCTCGACGAACCCGGCGGCGAGGTCTCGCGACAGTCCATTGCGCACCACGACCCGGGCCACGGTCAGCGACGTGAGCGCTTCCGGCATGGGGTAGGCCGGCACGAGCCATCCTCGCGTGCGCAGCGAGTCGGTGAGGTCGTAGAGCGTCCAGTTGTCGGTGTAGCCGTCTTTCAGCTGCCACGCCATGACAGGGATGTCGGACCCGTCCGTCCACAGCTCGAACGGTTCGAACTTGGCCACGGCGTCCGACAGGTAGAGCGCCACGTCGCGCGAAGCCGCCTGCACGCGGCGGTAACCCTCGAACCCCAGCCGCAGGAAGTTGTAGTACTGCAGCAGCACCTGCGCGCCGGGCCTCGAGAAGTTGAGTGCGAACGTGGGCATCTGGCCGCCGAGATACGTCACCTTGAAGATCAGATCCTCGGGAAGCAGGGATGCGTCGCGCCACACGACCCAGCCCAGTCCCGGGTAGACGAGACCGTACTTGTGACCGGACGTGTTGATCGACGCGACTCTCTCGACGCGGAAGTCCCACTCGAGGTCGGGCTGCAGGAACGGGGCGATCATCGCGCCGGATGCGCCGTCGACATGGATCGGAATGTCCCATCCCGTCTTGGCCTGCACGGCATCCAGCGCATCAGCGATCTTCTTCACCGGCTCGTACATGCCGGTGTAGGTGACGCCCATGATGGCCACCACGCCGATCGTGTTCTCGTCGACCAGGTTCTCGAGATCCGTGCCGTCCATGGTCTTGTGATCGAGCGAGATGGGCACGAACCGCGGCTCGACATCCCAGTAGTTGCAGAACTTCTCCCAGCACACCTGCACGGCCGAGCTCAGCACGAGGTTGGGCTTGTCCGCCGGCTTGCCTGCCGCCTTCCTGGCGTGCTGCCACCGGCGCTTCAGCGCGAGGCCGCCCAGCATGCACGCCTCCGACGAGCCGATGGTCGACGTGCCGATCGCGTGGTCAGGCCGCGGCGCATGCCACAGGTCGGCGAGCATCTGCCAGCACCGCTGCTCGATCGCCGCGGTCTGCGGATACTCGTCTTTGTCGATCATGTTCTTGTCTGCCGCCTCGACATAGAGGCGACCGGCCTGGTCGTCCATCCAGGTGCCGACGAACGTGGCGAGGTTGAGGCGCGCGTTGCCGTCGAGCATGGCTTCGTCGTGCACGATCTGGTACGCGGTCTCCGCGAGCGACTCCGACGTGGGCATCCGGTTGCGGGGGAGCTGGGTCGCCTCACCCGGCCGCGTGAAGAGCGGATTCAGCTCGACCGTGTCGAACTCTTCGGAAACGTGCCCCTGCTCGAACTTTTTCATGCGCCCTCCGGATGCCTGCCTCGAAGTCACGGTACGGCCAGTTCGCCGTGAACCCGGGGAAGCGGAGCGTGCTGCTTCTCACAATCGTCGCGAAGCTGCCCTTCGCCCCGCCAGGCGAGGTCGACGACGACCCGGTTCCCGGCAGGCTTCGACCGGATCCGCCTCCGGCCACCCCCGGCGGATGGTGCCAGCGCGCCCCGGTAGAATTGCGGCATCCACCCGGTCGTTCCGCAGCACGACCGTCTTCGAACGCGGAGGAGTCGCCCGTGCCCACCATCGTTGTCGACGTCATGCCCAAGGCGGAGTTGCTCGATCCGCAGGGCAAGGCCATCGCCGCCGCGCTCGGCAGGACCGGTCGTGGCACGTTCGACGTGCGGCAGGGCAAGCGGTTCGAGCTCACGACGGATGCCGCCGTCAGCGACGAGCTGCTGGCATCCGTTCAGGAGATCGCGACCGAGGTGCTCTCCAACGGCGTGATCGAAGACGTCGTGGGCGTGCACGTGGTCGAGGATGCCCCTCGCGAAAGCCAGGGCGCCTGATGCGCATCGGAGTCATCACGTTTCCCGGTTCGCTCGACGACCGGGATGCCCAGCGCGCCGTGCGCGCCGCGGGCGCCGAGGCCGTTGCGCTCTGGCACGGCGATCACGATCTGAGCGGCGTCGACGCCCTCGTGCTGCCTGGCGGCTTCAGCTACGGCGACTACCTGCGCTGCGGCGCCATCGCGAGCGTCTCGCCCATCATGAACGAGGTGATCGAGGCAGCAGGCAAGGGGATGCCGGTGCTCGGCATCTGCAACGGCTTCCAGATGCTCACCGAGGCTCGCCTTCTGCCTGGCGGTCTCATCCGCAACGACCACGGTGCGTTCATCCGCCGCGACCAGCGGCTGCGCGTGGAGAGCACGGACACGGCCTGGACGAACGGATTCGCCCAGGGTCAGGAGATCGTCATCCCGTTGAAGAACGGGGAAGGCGAGTACGTGGCCTCTGCCGAGACGATCGAGCGGCTCGAGGGCGAGGGCCTCGTCGCGTTCCGCTACCTCGGGGTCAACCCGAACGGATCGCTCAACGACATCGCGGGCGTACGGAACGAACGCGGCAACGTCGTCGGGCTCATGCCTCACCCGGAGCACGCGACGGAGCCCGGCTTCGGGCCGGACACGGCAGCGGCCATGCGCTCGGGTGTCGACGGGCTCACGTTCTTCACCTCGGCGATCGCGGCGCTGCAGGCCGCGTAGGCACGACTCGCCGTCGGCACAGTGCACAGCGTGTTCCGCACCCTGGCCGAACGGTTCGAGCCGCTGTTCGTGCGCCTCGACCGGGTGGCGGGAGGCAGGCACGCGCACGTTCGCATCGACCACGAGCTGCTGACGGCTCCCCGTACCCGGCGCGCGTTCGTCGCGATCGCCTGGCTTCTCGTGCTCGAGCTGGCGATCGGCATCGCGGCGGTCGTGATCGCGCTCGTGCTCGCGGCACGGGGCATCCCGGTGCCGTGGTCGGTATGGATGCGCACGGTCGTCGTTCTCGGCATGACGGCGACGCTGTTCTACTTCGTGTGGCGAGCATCCCTCGGTTACTACTGGGGATATTCGCGGCTGCGTCTGTTCAGCAAGATCTTCCCGGTGATCACGCTCGTGCTGGCCGCCATTCCGGGCCTCTACCCGCTGTGGATGGTCACGGAGCAGATCGTGTTCAGCCTCGTGCTCATCGGTGTGGCCGACTACCTCGATTCCGACCACATGCGCTCGGTCTTCCCGCGACCGAAGCGAGCCTGAGCCGGGCCGAGTGCCGCAGCCGGTCGGGGTGGCGCAGGCGGCCAGTGCAGCAGTCTGGCGGGTGGCCGAAGTAGAGCGCGACCAGGGTGCTGTGCCGATGCTCAGCGCGGTGCTTCGCCGCTCTTCGGGCGCGACCGCGGGTCGGGCGCCTCGTCGGCCTTGCCGACCATCGGGATCGAGTCGGTGAACTGGGATGCCCGCTGCTCGGCCTCCGTGCTGCCGCTGAACAGGGAGTCGCCGGAGACGGCTCGCGAGCGCTGCGAGGCATCCATTCCGCCGGCCTCGACGAGCTCGACGCGCTGGCGTGGCAGGCCGGCGGTCCCCTCGCGCTGGATCCAGGCGACGAGGTTCTCCCGCACGTAGCAGCGCAGGTCGAACAGGGTCGGCGCATCCTTCGCGGTGACGAGCACGCGGACGTGCACGAAGCCGCCCACCGCGTCGGTCACCTGCAGCACCGACGTCCTGCCGTCCCACAGGTTCGTCTTGCGCAGGATGCGATCGAGCTCCTTGCGCATCCCGTCGGGCGACACCCGCCAGTCGAGGTCGAACTCCACGGCGCCCAGCAGCTCGCTGTGCTGCCTGGTCCAGTTCTCGAACGGCTGGGTCGTGAAGAACGTCGAGGGCAGGACCATGCGCCTGTCGTCCCAGATGTGCACGACGACATAGGTGAGCGTGATCTCCTCGATGCGGCCCCACTCGTTGTTCACCACGACGACGTCGTCGATGCGGATCGCGCCGCTGAACGCCAGTTGCATCCCCGCGAACAGGTTGCCGAGCGACGACTGAGCCGCGATACCGGCGATCACGCCGATGATCCCGGCGGATGCCAGGATGCTCGCCCCCGCCGCCCGCGCACCGGGGAACGTGAGCAGGATGGCGCCCAGCGCGATCACGACGGCCGCCACGATCGTCAGCCGCCTGATGATCATCACCTGGGTGCGCACCCGGCGGGCGTACTGGTTGTCCGGCACGTCGAGCCGGTACCGGGACAGCCCGAGGTCTTCGAAGAAGATCACGAGCGCCGCCGCGAACCACGCGCCGAGCGCGATCGTGACGATGAGGAAGACGTGATGCACGCTCTCGACCGTCGGCAACGGCACCTGGAACGGGAGGGTGATCGTGACGGCGATCCAGAGCAGGATGTCGAGCAGGGTCAGCCGGAATGGGATGCGCAGGTGCGAGGTGAGCATCCTCGCCCATTCCCTGCGCCGCGCGATGAAGCGCACGATCACGCCGATCACGGCGGTGATGACGAGCGCCGCCACGATGGCGATGACGCAGGCGATGGCGAACGGGAGCCACCCGTGCAGATCGGCCATCGTTCCAGGCTCCTCAGGGTGAGCGCCGGTTGCAAGGCTTCGGGGCGGGATTGACAGCGGCACGACGACTGTCCGGGCGGTCGCGGCGGCCCTCGCGGTGGGCGGGCAGGGGACGCCCGGAACCGCCCGGCGGACACCGTCTGCCGGGGCCTCGGCGAAGGCCCGCCCGCCGGGTCGGGGCGCCGTGCACCGCCGGTAGACTTGAGGCGTTCTGCGCCGGCCTCAGGCGCACACGAATCCCCGAGGAGTGCGCCGCGTGACCGAGCCCACGGCATCCGCATCGTCCGTCGAGCCAGGCGCCACCGCGGGGCCTGCGACGCTCGACACCGTCGAGAACGCGGCCGCGACGCCCGAGAAGGAGCAGCCGTACGCTGCGCTGGGCCTGACGGACGACGAGTATGCGCGCATCCGCGAGATCCTCGGCCGCCGCCCGACGAGCGGCGAGCTGGCCATGTACTCCGTGATGTGGAGCGAGCACTGCTCGTACAAGAGCTCGAAGAAGTACCTGAGGCAGTTCGGGCAGAAGGTCACGCCCGAGATGAAGAAGAACCTCATGGTCGGCATCGGCGAGAACGCCGGCGTGGTGGATGTCGGCGAGGGCTGGGCGGTGACCTTCAAGGTCGAGTCGCACAACCACCCCAGCTACATCGAGCCGTTCCAGGGCGCGGCCACGGGCGTCGGCGGCATCGTGCGCGACATCATCTCGATGGGCGCGCGTCCGGTCGCCGTCATGGACCAGCTGCGGTTCGGCAAGATCGACGAGGCGGACACCGCGCGGGTGGTGCACGGAGTCGTCGGCGGCATCTCGTTCTACGGCAACTGCCTCGGCCTGCCGAACATCGGCGGTGAGACGTACTTCGATCCGGTGTACCAGGGCAATCCGCTCGTCAACGCGCTCTCCGTCGGCGTCCTTCGCCACGAGGACCTGCACCTCGCCAACGCCTCCGGCGTGGGCAACAAGGTGGTGCTGTTCGGGGCGCGAACGGGCGGTGACGGCATCGGCGGGGCATCCATCCTCGCCTCCGACACGTTCGCGTCCGGCGGCCCGACGAAGCGGCCTGCCGTACAGGTGGGCGACCCGTTCGCCGAGAAGGTGCTCATCGAGTGCTGTCTCGAGCTGTTCCAGAAGAAGCTCGTGGAGGGCATCCAGGATCTCGGCGCTGCCGGCATCTCGTGCGCGACCAGCGAACTCGCCTCCAACGGCGACGGCGGCATGTACATCTCGCTCGACCACGTGCTGCTGCGCGACCCGACGCTCACGGCGGAGGAGATCCTCATGTCGGAGTCGCAGGAACGCATGATGGCGGTCGTCACGCCCGACAAGCTCGACGCCTTCCTCGCGGTGACCGCGAAGTGGGATGTCGAAACGAGCGTGCTCGGCGAGGTCACCGACACCGGACGCCTCGTCATCGACTGGCACGGCGAGCGGATCGTGGATGTCGACCCGCGCACCGTCGCGATCGACGGCCCGGTGTACGACAGGCCCGTCGCCCACCCGGCGTGGATCGACGCGCTCCAGGCCGACTCGGCCACGGCTCTCGCCAGGCCCGACACGTCGACGGCAGAGGGCCGCGAGGAGCTGCGCGATCAGTTCCTCGCCCTGGTCGGCTCGCCGAACCTCGCGGACAAGAGCTGGATCACCAACCAGTACGACTACTACGTGGGCGGCAACACGGCGCTCTCGTTCCCCGACGACGGCGGGATGATCCGCGTCGACGAGGCGAGCGGCCTCGGCTTCGCCATCGCAACCGACGCGAACGGCCGCTACGGCCAGCTCGACCCGCGTCAGGCGGCACGTCTCGCGCTCGCCGAGGCGCACCGCAACGTCGCCGTCACTGGCGCGGTACCCGCCGCCGTGACGGACTGCCTCAACTTCGGATCGCCGGAGAACCCCGAGGTGATGTGGCAGTTCTCGCAGGCCGTCGAGGGCCTGTCGGATGCCTGCCTCGAGCTCGGCATCCCGGTGACGGGCGGCAACGTCTCGTTCTACAACCAGACCGGCGACACCCCGATCTTCCCGACGACCGTCGCCGGCGTGCTGGGCGTGATCGACGACGTGGCGCGGCGCATCCCGTCGGGCTGGCAGGATGCCGGCGACAACATCTACCTGCTCGGCGTCACGCGCGAGGAGCTCGACGGTTCTGCGTGGGCCGGCACGGTGCACGGCCACCTCGGCGGCCTGCCTCCCGCTGTGGACATGGACGGCGAGAAGCGCCTGGCCGAACTGCTGCACGCTGGCGCCATGGAGAGCCTCATCGCGTCGGCGCACGATCTCTCCGACGGAGGCCTCGCGCAGGCGCTCGCCGAGAGCGTGCTGCGTTTCGGCGTGGGCGCGCGGGTGTGGCTGACCGAGATCATGGAGCGCGACGGCGTGGATGCCGCCACCGCACTGTTCTCGGAGTCCACCGGGCGCGTGATCGTCTCCGTGCCGCGCGAGGACGACGTGAAGTTCCGCGGCCTGTGCGAAGGCCGCGACTACCCGGTGCTGCGCATCGGCGTGACGGATGCCGTCGTCGGAGAACAGCCCGTGCTCGAGGTGCAGGACCTCTTCACCGTGGGGCTGGAGGAGCTGCGGGCATCTCACCAGGCGACGCTCGCCGAGCACTTCGGTCCCGTGGTCGGCCAGACCTCGGCGCAGGAGTACTACACGCCCGGCGCCTGACCCTCGCGCCCGCCACCGCCGGTTGAGCCTGTCGAAACCGAGCCCGCACCGCCCTACCGCCGGTTGAGCCTGTCGAAACCGAGCAGTAGGACGGGTTTCGACAAGCTCAACCCGCGGCGCTGGGGCTCAACCCGCGGTGCTGGGACTCAACCCGCGCTCAACCCGCGGTGCTGGGACTCAACCCGCGGCTCGGAGGCCGCTCAGCGACGGAGGGCGCCGACGCGACTCGCCGTGACGAGCGCTGCCAACGCCAGCACGGATCCCAGCATGAAGCAGACCGTGAACGGCCACGAGCCGCCAACCGCCGTGAGCGACGCGAACAGCAGGCCGGCGATGGCCACGGCCGATGAGCCGCCGACGGCATCCGCGATCGCCTGCGCCGAGCTGTTGAAGCCCTGGTCGGACGGCGTCGAGTAGCCGATCATCATCACCGACAGCCGCGGTGTGGCGATGCCCATGCCGAGGCCGGCGAAGATCCACACGCCGAACACGGCGAACGGCGAGAGCCCGAACGCCGAGATGACCGTGGTGCCGACGAGGCCGAGCATGATGGATGCCACGCCCAGCATGATCCACGCCCGATTGCTGCGGCGCTCCCCGAGCCTGCCCTGCACCCAGGAGCCGCCCGACCACGCGATCGCGCCGCCGGTGAGCGCGAGTCCCGCGATCGCGGGACTCAGGTCGTACCTCGCGATGAGGAGGTACGGCACGTAGACCTCGCACGCCAGCTCGGCACCGGTGATGAAGATGCGCGTCGCGATCACCGACGGCAGCCCGCGAGCGATCCGCAGCGTTCCACGCGGAAGGAGCGGGCGAGCCGCGACGGCGAGCACGGCGACCGACAGCACGAAGACGATCCACCGCCACAGCTCGTCGAGCTCCGTCGCGGTGCCGAGCACGAGCACGGCGACGGCGGCGACGACCGACCACACGATGCGCGCAGGCTGCCACGACGGGACGGCGTCGGACGCGGAGCCGTCGTCCGTGCCGTCGTCCGTGCTCAGCACGCGACGGATCATCAGCAGGCCGGCCGCGGCGACGGCGATGACGCCGAGGAAGATCCAGCGCCATCCCACGGTCTGCGCGAGCACGCCAGCCAGGAACGGCCCGATCAGCGACGGCACGACCCACGCCGTCGAGAATCCGACGAACACGTGCGGCTGCAGCCGGGCGGGATACTGCCGTGCCACCACCACATACACCGCGACGGTGAGAGCGCCGCCGCCGAGCCCTTGGACGAGCCGCCCGATCACGAAGACGACCATGTCGGGTGCGAGCCCGGCGATCGCCAGCCCCGCCATGAACAGCAGGACCGACAGCACGAGCGGCGCCGACGGGCCCCGACGGTCGCACCACGCGCCGGCGACCACCATGCCGACGATGCTGATGGCCGTCGAGCCCGAGAAGGCGAGCGTGTAGAGGGATGCGCCGTGCAGCTCCCTGGCGATCACCGGCATGACCGTGGTCACCGCCATCGCCTCGAACGCGACGAACAGCACGAGCGCGCACATGCCGATCGTGATCCAGCGGAAGTGCGGACCCAGAACCCCGCCGTCGGGCTTTGCCAGTGGCGGCCTGCCGGCGTGAGACGACGACTCGACGCTGCCGCCACGCGCGACGGGCGCGGAGCTGCCCTTCGCGGCATCCTCCAAGGTGTCGCTCCCGCGCCGCTCATACGGCTCGAACTCCTCCGTCATGAGAGTCCGCCCTCATGCCGTCGGTCCGCGCGCCGGTCCGCCATGTGAACCCAGCCTAGGACCTGAACTATGGTTGAGGTACAAGACCCAGAGGAGACCGCATGCCGCAACTCACCGGAGGGGCACATCGCCCGCTCACCGTCGGCGAGCTGGCCGAGCGCAGCGGAGTAGCGGTCTCGGCGCTGCACTTCTACGAGCGCAAGGGCCTCCTCACCAGCGAGCGCACGAGCGGCAATCAGCGACGGTACCGGCGCGACGCACTGCGCAGGGTGGCGTTCATCCGGGTGTCGCAGCGGGTGGGCATCCCGCTCGCCGACATCAAGGCGGCGCTCGACTCGCTGCCCGAGGGCCGCACGCCCAGCAAGCAGGACTGGGCCCGGCTGTCGTCACACTGGCGCACGGCGCTGGATGCCCGCATCGCCGCGCTCGAGCACCTGCGCAACGACCTCACGGGATGCATCGGATGCGGATGCCTGAGCCTGCGCACCTGCACACTGCAGAACCCGGATGACGCGCTCGGCGACACGGGTGACGGCACCGGCGCCCGCCGCTGGGAGTAGTGCAGGATCACAAGGTCCAGCGCAGAGAGCGCTGAGGACGCGGCGAACCCGAGCATGCGGTGGGCGGTGATCGCGAGAGGGCGGTGATCACGAGAGGGCGCCGAGCGCGACAGTCGCCCGCGCCCGCGCTCGCCCACCCGTTCACCCGCTGCCCCGCCACCCGCTTCTCGCACCCATCCGCTATTGACCGGGCGGTCAGTCAGACGTACCGTGGAAGTGCCCCTAAGGGGAGCATCGAGGAGGTGTGATTCATGAAGAAGTGGACAAGGTGGCAGGACTGGGTCACGGTCGCAGCCGGAGTGGTGGTCGCTCTCTCCACGATCTGGGTGGCGCCCGCCGGGCTTTCGGTCGTGCTCATGGTCGTGCTCGGCGTTCTGCTCATCATCGCCGGCCTCATCAACCTGGCGATGCCGGGTCTGGCCTGGATGGAATGGGTGCACGGCGTTCTCGGCGTGCTGCTGTTCATCTCGCCGTGGGCCGGCATGTACGCCACGCACACGGGCGCGGCCTGGTTCTCCTGGATCTGCGGTGCCGTCGCGATCATCGTGGCGGCGTGGGAGCTGGTTCCGGTTCCCGGAAGTGATCGCATGGCCCACTCTCACTGAGGCTGGCGTGATCGCGGGGTGGCAGCTGGACTGCCACCCCGACCCCTTCGTCCGGGGACGCCCACCCAGCCCCCGGGGTGAGAGAACCACTGTCGACACTCGGTCGTCCGCCCCGGCCCCCTTGGAGAACCCATGAACCCGAATCGCAGAACCCGAGACGCGGCAGAGTCGCGGGCAGGCATCCTGGATGCCGCGGAGCGGCTCTTCGCCGAACGCGGCTTCGACGCCACGCCGACCTCCGCCATCGCGGAAGCCGCAGGCGTGCCCAAAGGCCTGCTGTTCTACTACTTCCCCAGCAAGTCGCAACTGCTGCGTGCCCTGGTCGCCGAGCGCATGTCACTCGGTCCGGTCGACGTCGACGCGCTCACCGAGCCGGGCGATCCGGCGCGCTCGCTGCTCAATCTGACAGGCAGGATCCGGGAGCTCGAGGATGCCTCGCACGTGATCGGCGTCATCATCTCGCGTGAGCAGCACACGCATCCCGAGGTCCGGTCGGCACTTCTCGAGCACCGAGACCGGCTGCAGAGCCTTATCGAGAGGGTGCTCGCCGCGAGCTCGCCCGTTCGCCCCGCGGCCTCCCGGCTGCGCAGCGCGGCGCTGGCGTGGCTGGGCATCCTCGCGCTCGGCTCCGACCGGGCGACAGAGGCAGCACGGTCCGAGCTCGCGTCGCTCGCCGAGTTCGTCACCGACGGACTGCGACCGACCCGGCCGTCCGCGGCCGGTTAGGACGGCTCACACCTCGAAGGGCGTGCCCGTCGCCTGCTCGGCGAACGCCCACACCCGGCGTGACACCTCAGGGTCGGCGCAGACGCGAGCCGGGTTCTGCTTCACGGGTGCACCCTTCACGAGCCAGCGCGGCCCCCAGTACGAGCCGCCGACGGCGTCCGCCCGCGTCGCCGCCGCGAGCACCGACCATGCCCCGCGATCCTTGCCCTGCGTGAACGGAGCCTGCAGCGAGTCCGCGAACACCGTCGTGCGCGACGGCTCGTTGACGCCGGGGATGCGCGGCGTGCGTCCACTGATCGAGTAGCCGGGATGCGCGACGACGCTCGTGGCGTCGAGCTCCGCCCTGCGCATTCTGCGGTCCAGCTCGAAGCCGAACGCCTCGACCGCGATCTTCGACTGCGCGTAGGCGCGCCACGACGAGTAGTGCCGCTCCAGCTGCAAGTCGTCGACGAGCAGCGAGCTCAGCCGCGTGGCCATGCTGCCGAGGCTGACGACGCGAGCCCGGCCGGACCGCCTGAGCACGGGCATCATCCGCGCGAGCAGCGCGAAGTGGCCAAGCAGGTTCGTGCCGATGACGAGCTCGTTGCCGTCGACGGTGGTCTCCCGCCCCGGCGGCGCGTGCACGGCACCGGCGTTGGCCACCACGAGATCGATGCGTTCGCGCGCGTTCAGCGCGTCCGCGACCGCCGCGACGCTCTCGAGGCTCGCCGTGTCGAGGGAGAGCACCTCGAGGGATGCGCGCACCCCGTCGGCCGCGCAGCGCGCCCGGATCGCGCGCGCGGCGGCATCCGCCCGCTCAGGGCTGCGGCACGCGAGCACCACATGGGCACCGGCACCGGCGAGCGCTGCCGCGGTGAAGAAGCCGATGCCCTTGTTCGCGCCCGTGACCACGACGGTCTTGCCGCGCTGGTCCGGCACGGCGAATCCACTCGGGCCGATCATCCGCCCCTCCGCACCCGTCGGCCGCGTCACTCGGCCATCGGCGCGGCGCCGGCGCGCACGTGGTGATGGATCACCTCGGCGACCACGAAGTTGAACCACTTCTCGGCGAACTCCGGATCGAGATGGCTCTCCACGGCCAGTGCGCGCAGATTCTTGATGTGATCGCGCTCGCGCACCGGATCCTCGGCGGGCAGCCCGTGCTCCGCCTTCAGGTATCCGACCTGCTTCGTGAACTTGAACCGCTCGGCGAGCAGATGGATCAGCGCGGCATCGATGTTGTCGATGCTCTCGCGAATGGCATAGAGCTGCTCAAGTGCGCGCGCGTCGTCATTCTGCTCATCGTTCTCGGGCATGAGTCGAGGGTAGCCGCTCATCGGAGCATCAGGCTTTGCGATCACTCCATCATGACGATCGGTTCGCTGAGCGCCCGCCGCAGCACGGGGCTTGTCGCCAGGAGTCCGAGCCAGACAACGAGGATGCCGCCCGCGATGCTGGCGGCGATGGTGAGCAGCGAGAGCGGCGCGAGCACGAGGGCGACGCCCGCCAGCGGCAGCACGATGATGACGGCGGTCACGGCCGACCCCACCGTGACGATGCGCAACGGAGACAGCACGGCGCGCACGCGAGCGGCGTCCATGGTCTTCACCGGCATCCCGAGGCGGTCCAGGCTCACGTACAGGTCGCGGCGGTCGAGGATGGCGGATGCCTGGCTCACGCCCACCGAGCACGCCACCATGACGAACGAGATCGCCAGCGTGATGAAGACGCCCGTTCGCACGTCGTCGAGCAGGATCAGCTCGTCGCGGTCGGCACGTTCGCCGCTCACGGCGCCGATCATGGCGAGCGCTGTGCCCGCGAAGACGGCGATGAACGTGGTCATCGACACTCCGCTGACCTGACGCCAGGCCGCCTTGGGCGACTCGAGCACCGAGCGGGCGGCGATCAGCCGCTGCGGCGTGGTCGCCCTCCGCAGGCCGGATGCCGCGAAGCGCCGGATCACGAACGGACCGACCAGCCCCAGCACAGCGTTCGCAGCGGCGAAGGCGGCGGCCAGCACGATGATCACGGTGAGCACGCCGCCGAGAATGCTCGGGTTGGCCACGCAGAACACGACGGCGGCGAGTACGGCGACGGCGACGAGCACTCGCACCCAGTGCGAGTGCGGCGCCGACTGGCGGGTGCGCACGCCGAGCGGCGACACGACGACACCGCGCAGCCCGATCGCGGCGCTCACGCCGGCGAGCAGGCCGACGCCGACCACGACGGCGAGCACGATGAGCGGGTTGAGGAGCAGCGCGCCGGCGCCGATGGGGGCACCGCGGAACGGGATGAGCGCGACGAGCGGCGTGAGTGCCAGGTAGAGCACGACGCCGCCGAGCGCGCCGGCCACGGCGAGCGCCATGGACTCCAGCACGGTGAGACGGCCCACGAATCCCGTCGTGGCGCCGAGCAGCCTCAGCGTCGCGAGCCGGTCGTCGCGGCGTCGCGCCGAGAGCCGGGCTGCGGATCCGCCGAGCGAGGCCAGCGGCACGAGCAGCAGGGCCGAAGCGAAGATCGCCAGCGCCTGGTACGTGAAGGCGTTCCCGTCGTGCCACCGGAAGAACGACATCGCACCGGCGAGAGTGGTCAGCAGCAGGGCGGTCGAGATGCCGAACGCCACGATGGGCAACGCCAGCGTGGCCCGTCCGGATGCCGCCGGCCTGGCGAGCAGACGAGCGACCGTGAGCGTCGTCATCGCCGGTCCCCCTGAGCAGGCGTCTGGATGTAGTCCATGCCTCCGACGTGCGACCGCGTCTCGACGATGCGGCCATCGCGCAGCCGCACGACGCGTGTGCAGCGCGCGGCGATGCTTTCGTCGTGCGTGACGACCACGAGCGTGCGGCCACGGCCCGTCGTCGAGCCGATCAGGGCATCCATCACCTCGGCGGATGTCGCGGAGTCCAGCGCCCCGGTCGGCTCGTCGGCGAAGACCACGAGGGGCTCGATCACCTGCGCACGCGCGACGGCCACACGCTGGGCCTGCCCGCCGGAGAGCTGGCCGATGCGCCGCTGCTCGAGTCCGGCCAGCCCCAGCGAGGCGAGCCATTGCCCGGCACGCTGTTCGGCCTCCTGGCGCGCGACTCCCTTGAGCATGAGCGGAAGCGCCGCGTTCTCGACCGCCGTGAGCTCGGGGATGAGCAGTCCCTGCTGGAACACGAAGCCGAACGCATCGCGGCGCAGCGCCGAGCGCGCTCCGTCGTTGAGCGCGCCGACCGACACCGTGCCGCGCTGCGTGTGCAGCGACACCTGCCCCGCATCGGGCGTGAGGATGCCGGCGAGCACGTGCAACAGCGTCGACTTGCCAGAACCGGACGCGCCCATGATGGCCAGCGCCTCACCTGCCTGCACGTCGAGCGTGACGCCGGCGAGCGCATGGGTGACTCCGTAGGACTTGATGAGGTCTGATGCCTCGAGAATCGCTGCCATGCATCCATCGTCGCGGCCGCCCGTTCCACGCGCATCAAGCCAGGGGTTGATTCCGAGAGACGCCGGGTACGCCGATCGGATGACAGCGTTCAGATGCTGTTGGGATCCAGATTCAGCTTCGTGCCCTCGTAGAGGTACTGCTGATCGCCGAACACCTCGAGGCCGGCGTTGAGCCAGATGAGATCGGCGACCGAGATGCCGAATCGCTGCGCAACGACGGCGGTGAGGTCGCCAGGAGCGATCAGGTAGCTCTTCGGAGCACCGCCCGCAGTCGTCTCCGTGACCGAGCCGGTGGCGAAGGTGCGCGCGCCGCCGTCGACCGGATGCACATTGGTCTGGCGGGCCGGGATGTGCCACGAGATCGTGTTCACGGCCAGCACCTTGTTGGGGCCGAGCTCGACGGGAACGTCGTCTCCCGAGGCCACGGACGAGTACGTGACCAGGGTTCCGAGGTAGGACGGCTCGGTCTCGGAGCCGAGCGACACCGACGACGACTGGGGTGAGGTGGTGGGGCCTCCGAGCAGGTGATCGCCCACGCCGTGGTAGGTGAGACCGTCGCCGACCGAGGGCGGAACGTCGATGAGTGTGACGGAGACAGGCACGGGCACCGTCGACGTGAAGCCGGAGTACTGCGCCGAGTACGTGTTGTCCCCGTTGGCGACCATGCGGTAGTGGAAGTGGATGCTGCCCTTCGGCGACGCGACGTCGGCCTCGGCGACCACGGTGCCGGCGGGCACCGGCGTGATCGTCGGGCTCGGCTCGGGGGTGGCGGCCGGTTCGGCCGTTGCCGGATGCGACAGCGCCGGATCCGGCGTAGCGGACGCGGTCGGCCTTTTGGTCGGTGCCGCCGAGTGGTGCGACTGCTTGTGCGCGGCGTGCGCAGTGGCCGTGCCGCCCAGGGCGAAGCATCCGGCGAGCGTGGCCGTGACGAGCGCCGCGACGCCCATCGCGGCGACAACGCGGCCCATGCGACGAGACCGCGGCGAGACTGTCAGGGGAGCCAACGACGGCATCCTCATTCGCAGCTCCGCTCTTCCATCCCCGTAGAGACCCTAGTGGTCTACCGGTGTCCAGAGGAAGGGCCGGCCGACCGCAGCGCGGATGCACGCATCACTCGGCGCTGCGCAGTCCCGCGAGCAGCAGGCGCACCATGCGCTCCGGACGTCCGGAGCCGGAAGGATCGCCGGCGTGACACAGGTTCGCGACGGCGCCTAGGAACTCCGCTGGGTCCACGTCTGTCACGACGTCGCCCGATCGCTTCGCAGCGTCGAGCATGCGACCCAGCGTGGGCGCCAGGTGGGTGGAGAAGTACTGGGCGAGCGGCTCGTACGCGGGGTCGCCGGAGTGCAGGGCTCCCGCCAGTCCGCGTTTGGTCGCCACGAACTCCGTGTAGCGCATGATCCACCGGTCGAGCGCCTCGCCGGGCGGATACTCCGCCTCGAACCCGGCAGCGGCCGCGACGCAGGCGTCGATCTCGTGCCGGAACACCGCGGAGATGAGGTCGGAGCGCAGCGGAAAATGCCGGTAGAGCGTTCCGACGCCCACCCCGGCGCGCTGAGCGATCGAGCGGACGGGAGCGTCGACCCCGGACTCGACGAAGACGGCCGCCGCCGCCTCCAGCAACGCGGCGACGTTCTGCCGCGCGTCGGCGCGCATCCGTCGCGACTCCGTAGCGCCGGCAGGGACCTCAGCCGCCTCGACGGCCGCGCCCGTCCGCGTGTGCGCCGGGCGCGTGTCCGCCGTCCGCGTGTCTGCCGGGCGTCCATCCGCCGGGGACTCGTCGACCTCACGCCGGTTCGTGTCCGCTGCCCGCGACTCGGCATCTCCGGATCGCGCGATCGCCCGCGATTCGGCGCCCGTGGTGGAGGACATGCGGCAACTCCCTAGCGAACGGAACCACGTTCCGCTACAGTCAGGTACAAGCGGAACAGCGTTCCGAATAGACTCCATCGCATCCGGAGCGATGTTCCGTTCAATGATACCCGGCCCGCAACAGGAAGAGCGAAACATGCAGTACAGAACACTCGGACGTACCGGCATCAAGGTGACCCCGTACGCCCTCGGCGCCATGATGCTCGGCGGCCTCGGCAATCCCGATCGCGCGGAGGCGATCCGCGTCATCCATCGCGCGCTCGACGCGGGCATCAACTTCGTGGACACCGCCGATCGCTACGGCGACTCGGAAGAAGTCGTCGGCGAGGCGCTGAAGGGACGACGGGACGACGTCGTGCTGGCCACGAAGTTCTGGGGACCGGTCGACGACGACATCAACCACCGCGGCGCGTCACGACGCTGGATCATGTCGGCCGTCGAGCGATCGCTGCGTAACCTCCAGACCGACCACCTCGACCTCTATCAGCTGCACCGACCGGACCCCGACACCGATATCGACGAGACGCTGTCCGCGCTGACCGACCTGGTGCGGCAGGGCAAGGTGCGAGCGATCGGCACCTCGTCGATGCGAGGTTCGGAGATCGTGGAGGCGCAGTGGATGTCGGAACGCCGCGGCTTCGAGAGGTTCCGCACCGAGCAGCCCAACTACTCGATCCTCGACCGCGAGATCGAACGCGAGATCCTTCCCGTCGCGCAGCGCTACGGCATGGGCACGCTCGTCTACAGCCCGCTCGCCGGGGGGATGCTGACCGGTCGCTACCGGGCGGGAGCCGAGAACGACGTCTTCCGTTCGTCCCGCACCGGCATGCGCCACTTCCGTGACGAGCGGCGGCTCGCGGCGGTCGAGCAGCTCATCGCCCTCTCAGACGAGGTCGGAGTGAAGCTGACACACCTCGCGATGGCGTTCGTCATCTCGCATCCTGGTGTCACGTCCGCGATAGCGGGCCCTCGCACGATGGAGCAGCTCGAGGACACGCTTGCGGGCATGGAGGTCTCGCTCTCCGACGACGTGCTCGACCGGATCGACGAAATCGTGCCGCCCGGCGAGAGCATCGGCGCCATGGACATGGTCTATCGCGGCCCCGAGGTCGGCGACCCGACGCTGCGGCGCCGGGCGGTCTCGGAGCGGTCCGCCGCCTGATCACCGCTTCGCCCGAACCGTCAACCCCTGGCCTGCTGTCGTCACGGTCGTAGCGTCCGAGCATGAACACAACAGGATGGATCATCCTCATCGCCGTGATCGTGGTGCTGATCATCATCGCCATCATCGTGATCGCCCTCACGGTCGGCAGACGACGCAAGAGGGAGCACGATCGCCAGCGGGCGCAGGAGATCCGCGTCGCCGCACGCGACGACGACCTGACGGCGCGCGAACGCGAGGCGAAGGCATCCCGAGCCGCGGCCGACGCGAAGCAGGCGGAGGTCGAGGCCGAGCGGCGGCGGCGGGATGCCGAAGCGCGCGCCGCGGAGGCGGGGGACGCCAGGGCGGCCGCCAACGACAAGCTCACGCAGGCCGACAGGCTCGATCCGGATGTGCGCACCGAGGGGCGTGGCGATGACGGTCGAGATCGTCCGGCCGGTGGCGGGTACGGCGCGCCGGACCGGCTGGACCACCGCGCCGACACGGAGAGAACCACCGGAGACGACGACGTTCCACCGCCGCGGCCGGCGCGCTGACCGGTTGCGATCGTCGCGCATTGTCCGGCGCTCGGTCCACACTGATGCGTGACGCGACAGGGCTGTGCGAGAAGACCGCCCGCGCGACGACGAACGGGAGCGACCCATGAGCGAGCGCGTGCGGTGCCTTCTGCTACCCGCGGCCGGCGGCGCCCTCGGCGTCTGGGAACCGGTCGCGCAACGGCTGGAGCGACGGGGAGTGGATGCCGTCGCCGTGGACTTCGCGCCGGCACCGCAGAGAGGCCTCCATGATTACGTCGCCTCCGGTGTAGCCGCGGCGGAGGGAGCCGACCGCGTCGTGATCGGCGCGCTATCGCTCGGAGGATTCGCCGCCGCGATGCTCGCTGCGCGGCTCGACACGATGCGGGTGATCCTGGTCAATGCGATGGTCCCTCAGCCCGGCGAGACGGCGGGCGAGTGGTGGGATCACGTGGGTTTCTCCGAAGCGCTGAGGAAGAACGACCTGGCATCCGGTCGCGACCCCGATGCGCCATTCGATGTGGCCGAGCACTTCTGGAACGGTCTCGACGACGCGTCGGTCTCGGCGCTGGAGACGGAGCAGGCGGCCGATGGCAATCTCGCGTTCGAGCAGCCGTGCGACTTCGACGCCTGGGCGGCGCCCGTCGACGTCTACTCCGGAGACGACGATCGCTTCTTCCCGCCCGAGTTCCAGCGCGGGGTCGCGATGGAGCGTCTCGGGGTCGTGCCCGTTCTCGTGCCAGGCGGTCATGTCGTCACGGTCAGCCAGGCCGACTACTTCGCCGACGTCTTCGAGCGCGCCGTCGCCGCGGCGGTGGACCCGGATCTCGGAGTGAGAACGTGATCGTCGCGGTGCCGACGCGCTCAACCAGCGGCACCCCGATGAGAGAGGGCACGTCATGCTGATCCGCCACCGTGACCGGGAACCGGCCGTCGACGGCGATGCCTACATCGCGCCGTCCGCCGTGCTCGTGGGCGACGTGCGCGTCGCCGCGGGCGCACGCATCCTGCACGGAGCCGTGCTGACCGCAGAGGACGGCACGGTGTCGGTCGGGCCGGACAGCGTCGTCATGGAGCATGCGCTGGTGCGTGGGCGCGGCGGGCATCCGGCCGTCATCGGCTCAGCCGTGCTGGTCGGCCCGCACGCGCATGTGAACGGGAGCGTCATCGCCGACGAGGTCTTCATCGCGACAGGCGCGTCGCTCTTTCCGGGCAGCAGGATCGGCAGGCGCGCGGAGGTGCGGATCAACGGCGTCGTCCAGGTCAACACCGTGCTCGCGGAAGGCGCGCTGGTTCCCATCGGATGGGTAGCGGTCGGCGATCCCGCGAGCATCCTGCCGCCCGAGCGACACGATGAGATCTGGGCCATCCAGCGAGAGCTCGACTTCGGCGGAACGGTGTACGGCGTGGGCCGGGAGGTGTCGATGCGCGAGCTGATGCGCCGCCAGTCGGACTATTACGGCGCCCATCGGGACGACGAGATCACGAGTCCGTAAGCAAACGATGCGGCGCTCAGGGTGCGGACCGCATGCTGAGCGCTTCGATCGGGTCGATCGGCGCTCGGCCGAGAAGCCGTTCCAGCTCATCCCGCGACGTGCTCGCCCAACCCGGCCGGAACGCCGCGTAGAGATCGAGAAGACCGTCGGTGACCTCCGGCGAGACGCATTGGTGCGACACGCGCGGGACCTCAGTCTGCGGTGGGGATCAGGCAGGTAGGCGACCCGGTGGCGACCGTCGTGTCGAGCACGGGCATCCCGTCGTTCAGGCGGAAGACGGCGATGTCCTCGCTCAGCTGGTTGGCGACGTAGAGCCGGTCGCGGAGTTGCAGGTGGTGACGCGGCCAGTTGCCGCCGCACGCCACGCTGGCCACAGGATGCATGCGGGCGCCGTCATCCGTCACCTCGAGCACGCCTACCACATTGGCTCCCCGCACCGTCACGTGCACATGGCGATCGCCGTCGAACGAGATGTGCGCCCCCGCGTTGCCGTTGCGCTCGTGCGGGTTGATGGCCGGCACGACGGATGCCACCGCGAGCGTCACCGGGTCGAGCACGGCCACTTCGATCGAGTGCTCGGTCACGACGTACACGTGGCCGCTCGGGTGCAGCGCCAGGTGCCGGGGTCCGCTGCCGAACGGCAGCACGGTCTCCGCGAGAGGCTCGAGCGACGACCCCTCGACACGCCAGACGCGAACGGTGTCGTGACCGAGGTCGGTGGTCAGGACACGTCCGTCGGGGAGGAACAGGGAGGAGTGCGCCCGGCTCTGCCGACTCTCCTCCGCGATGTCCGCATAGGGGTCGACGGATGCCACGGCCTCCACGCGTCCCACGATCGCCCCACCCGCGTCCAGCTGGTAGAGGATCACGCGCCCGTCACCCCAGCACGTCGCGACGGCGTGGGCGCCATCGCGAGCGACGGCGACATGACACACGGCCTCACCGGCAGGGTGGGCGTCCCCGAGCGGCTCGAGGTCGCCGCCGTCGGTCACCCGGAACGCGCGGATGCGCCCCGCGAACTCCTCGACCGCGTACACGACGGAAAGCCTGGGATGCGTTGCCACGAACGACGGTGAATCGGCGGCGGCCGCCGTGCCGATGCCGGTGATCGCGCCATCGTCGACCGTCACGCGCGCGATCCCGCGTCCGTGCCCGCCGGAATCCGCCGTGTAGGTGCCGAGCCAGAGCGAGGAGATCATGTCACCAGTCTGACGGGTGCCGGCTCGATGGCTGCCGGCGGTGGGCCCGTGTGGCGCTAGCTGTTGTTCCTCGGCAGGTTGTGTGCCTTTGGCGATGCGGCGAGCGCCGGCCTCGTCTTCGGACAGGCTGCGCCCGTGCGGCTGGCGCTGCTCGAAATGATCCGTGAGCCTGCTCAGCACCTGGAAGTTCTCCTCTTCACTGAGGATCTCGGGCGTGCCGTAGAGGTGCGCTGTCACGTGGTTCCAGGTCGGAACGAGGTCGCCGGGGGAGTACCAGCTGGAGGAGACGTAGTCGTGCGGCCCCTGGATGATCACGAGCACCTCGTGCTGTCCGAGCTCGTGCAGCTCGTCGTCGGGGCGGCCGAAGTGGCTGACGATCGTGATGGCGTCGGCATCCTCCTCCAGCAGGACCGGGTAGTGGGATGCCACGAGACCGTTCGCCGTCGCCGACACGAACGTGGCCCACGGCTTGGCGCGGATCAGCCGCTTGACCTCGTCCGGATCCGTCATGAGGTAGTGGGGCGTGTGGCGCATGGCGCATCCTTTCCGTCCGAAACACGGGCCGCTCGTGAGCCGTGCGGTGCCGGCTAGGCGCTCGGAGCGCGCAGCACGCAGAACTCGTTGCCTTCAGGATCGTCGAGCACGACCCACGACTGCTCCCCCTGACCGATGTCGACCCGGCGGGCGCCGAGCGCGAGAAGGCGTGCGACTTCGGCGTCCTGGTCGTCCGACGTGAAGTCGAGATGCAGCCGGCTCTTTCCCGTCTTCGGCTCGTCCAGGCGCACGAAGTCCACTCCCGGCCTCGTGTCCGGGTCCGGACGAATCTCGAACTCGTCGTCGTCGGCGTAGACGACGACCCAACCGAGCGCGTCCGCCCACCATCGGCCGAGGGCGGCCGGGTCGGCGCAGTGCACGATCACCTGTTCCCATCGCAAGGCCATGCGACAAGCCTAGGGACGGCAGCTCCTACTCCTCGACGGCCGAGCGGAGCATCCGCAGACCCTGCAGCGTGGTCTGGTGGACGATGGCGCTCGGGTCGCCGCCGAACTGGAATCTGCGCACGTCGTGCCGGTCGTGGTGATGCACGGCGATGAAGACGGTACCGACCGTGGCATCCTCGGAGGGCTCGGGGCCGCCCTCCCCGGTGACGGCCAGCGCGATGTCGGCGCTCGTCAGCTCGGCCACACCCGCTGCCATCTGTTCGGCGCACCTCGCGGTGACGACCGGACCCCGGTCGACGCCGAGCACGTCGAACTTCACCTGGGTCGAGTACGCCACGACCCCTCCCCTGAACCACTGGGATGCCGCCTCCGCAGCGCCGAGGTGGCTCGCGATGGCCCCACTGGTCAGCGACTCCGCGCAGGCGATCGTCAAGCCCCTGGTCTGTGCGACGCGCGCGATGGCGGTCGCCTCCGTCGTGCAGTCGTCATTCAGCTCACCTGGACCGGACATGCTTCGGTTCTAGCTCTCGCTGTCCGGGGTCGGCAGGCCTTGACCGGTGACTCTCCATCCATCGCGGTCACCTGTCGCCCGTTGGCCGCCGCGCCGCATCGCTGCCGCTCGGTGCCGTCCGCCCCCGCGTCGCCGCCGGTCGGTGCCGCTCGGTACCGTCGCCCGCGCGTCGCCGCCGGTCCGCTGCCCGCCGCTTCGTGCCGTCCGCCCACGCGTCGCCGCCGGTCGGTGCCGCTCGGTACCGTCGCCCGCGCGTCGCCGCCGGTCCGCTGCCCGCCGCTTCGTGCCGTCCGCCCCCGCGTCGCCGCCGGTCGGTGCCGCTCGGTACCGTCGCCCGCGCGTCGCCGCCGGTCGGTGCCGTCACCGGCCGGCCGTCAGCGGCTGCGGCCGTCATCCACCCCGGCCGTCATCCGCATCGTCGAACCGGAGGCCGCCCGAGGACCGACGTACCTGCCCCTCGGGCGGAGTCTCAGCGGCTGCTGCCCGTACTCGTCGAGAGCGTGCGCGATCCAGCCGGCCATGCGGCCGACGGCGAAGATGGCGGCGCCGGCGTCGGCCGGCATTCCCGCCGCGGTGGTCAGTGCGGCGAGCGCGAGATCGACGTTCGGATGACGTCCGGTGCGCGAGACGACCTCCCGCGTCAGCGCATCGACGGCGTCGACGACGGAGTCACCGCCGGGCATCGCCGCGACGAGCGGCAGCAGAATCGCGGCCCGCGCGTCGATCCCGGGGTAGAGCGGCTGCCCGAAGCCCGGAGCCGGGCGGGCTGTGCGGGCGACGGTGCACGCGAGGGCGGCGCGGGCATCCGTGCCATCGAGGACGAGCTGGATGAGCTCGGCCGCCGCTCCGCTCGCGTTGCCGTGCAACGCCGAGTCAAGGGCGCCGAGTCCGCTCGAGACGACGGCGTACGGGGTTGCCCGCGCCGACGCTGCGGCGCGAACCGCCATGGTGGATGCCGCCAGATCGTGATCGACGAACAGCACGAGCGCCGCGTTCATTGCCCGAAGCTGCGCAGCAGAGGCCGGACGGCCGGCGAGCGCCTGCCACAGCGCCGCGGCAATCGTCTGCGGCGTAGCGACGGCCCTCTGCTCCGCTGGGGCCCCGCCGCCGGGGATGCCGGCCATGCCCGAGGCTTCGACCACCCCTGCGATGAGCCGCTCGGCGGCCGCCCGAACCGTCGCCGGCTGCAGGTCGTGACGCGTGGGATCCGACGCACCGAGCACCGGTATGGCCACCTGCAGCCGGTCGAGCGCTGTCGCCGAAGGTGGCAGGGCCGCAACGGCGGCACGAGCGGACGCGACGGCATCCGCATCCGCCCGGAGCTCGTCGTCGGAGACCGCCGGCGCACCCCACAGCCATCGCGCGACGGACTCGAAACTCGCACCGAGCGCCAGCTCGGAGGCGGGGACGCCTCTGAAGTAGAGCTCGCCGTCTTCGATGAGCGCGATATCGGTGTCGAGCACCATGAGCGGTGAGCCGGATGCCGTCCCGATAGGTGAAGCGACGCTGCGACGACGCGAACTCGCGAACGCCTCCACCTCCAGCGGGTCGAACGTCGATCCGAGAGCGCCCCGCTCGCGCGAGAGCAAGCCCCGGGAGACGTAGGCGTAGAGCGTCTGCTGCCGCACCCCGAGCCGGGCCGCGGCCTGGGATGCGCTGAGCCGCGGCAGAGGTTCGGTCATGCTCGCCATCATATTGACTGAATCAACATTGACGCACGCGTGATCAAGTTGCAGCCTGAGTAGCGGAGAGGAGACGAGCGATGACTGCCATCACTGACGCCCCGCGCGGGCTTGCCGGGCTCGTCGTCGCCGAGACGTCCATCGGTGATGTGCTCGGCAGCGAGGGCCGCTACCACTACAGGGGGTACGACGCGGTCGAGCTCGCCAGCGGCGCCGACTTCGAGAAGGCGTGGCACCTGCTCGTGCTGGGCACGCTGCCCGACGCGGATGCCGCCGACCGGTTCCGCGAGCGCATAGCCCGGCTGCGAGTGCTGCCGGCATCCGTCCTGGAGTTCCTCACACACGCTCCGCCCGTGGATCCGCTGCGCGGGCTACAGACCACGCTGCCGGTTCTCGCCGCAGCGCGGGGAGCGCGACCGCTGTGCGACCTCGACGAGGCCGCGCGTGTCGAGGAGGCACTGGCCGTCGCGGCGGCGGCTCCCGGCATCCTGGCTTGGTTCCGCCACCAGAGCGCTATCGCTCCGAAGCCCAGCGGACGAGGTGTCGTCGCGGATTACCTGCTGGCGGTGACCGGTCACGAGCCGGACGACCGCGCGGTGCACGCACTCAGCGCGTACCTCATCGCCACACTCGACCACGGTTTCAACGCCTCGACGTTCACGGCGAGGGTGATCGCGTCGACGGGAGCCGACATGGGCTCCTGCGTCGCGGGCGGCATCGGCGCGCTGTCCGGCCCGCTGCACGGCGGCGCCCCGAGCCGGGCGCTGGATACCCTCGATGCGGTCGCGGCCGCCGGGCATGCTGCGAGCCGGGCGTCCATCGAGCGGTATGTGCGCGGCGAGCTCGCATCCGGCCGGCGTCTGATGGGCTTCGGTCACGCCGTGTACCGCACGGCCGATCCACGGGCCAGGCTGCTGCGGCGGATCGCGGAGGAGTTCGGCGGCCCGAGGGTCGAGCTCGCCCTCGAGTACGAAGCCGTGGCGGAGCGCCTGCTGGCCGAGTACAAGCCCGGACGCGACCTGCACACGAACGTGGAGTTCTACGCGGCAGTGGTGATGGAGCAGTGCGGCATCCCGCGCGAGATGTTCACGCCCACGTTCGCGATGGCACGCATCGTCGGATGGACGGCGCACGTGCTCGAGCAGGCGCGCGATCCGAAGATCATCCGTCCGTCGTCGCGGTACGTCGGGTGAGGGCTCAGGACAGCCAGCGGTACAGGTGGTTGCCTCCGGCCGTGAAACCGCTGCCGATCGCAAGGATTGCTGTGCCACCGCCGAGGTAGGCGATCTCCAGGTGGCTGCCGTGGTCTTGCACCGAGACGTAGATGAGCACGAAGGCGACGAGCGACACGAGAGCGCTCGCTCCGCTGATCCACCACAGCGCTCGCAACGAGCGAGCCGGTCGCGAGGCCTTCGGCACGCCCCACCCGACGAGGGCCGCACCGCCCAGGCATGCGCACGTGCCGACCAGCATGTAGGCGGCGACGACGTCGCTGGGCCGGTGCCATTGGCTGATCACGGCAAGGATGCCGGTGAGCACGGCGAACGCGCCGCCCAGCACCGCGGCGAGCGGCCGCCAGCGCGGCGTGGAGACGACGAACACGGCGAACGCCGCCGCTGCCGCGACGGTGGCGTGACCGGAGGGGAACGAGTTGTTGAAGGCATCCGTCGCCCCGGTCTTCGGGCGGCTGAGAAACACGTACTTCGAGAGTTCGGCGAGCCCGAGTGCCACGGCCGGCACGATGATCGCGACAAGGGTGTGCCGGGGACGTCGTCCCAGCCCGCCGATGAGCAGCGTGAGCACGGCGCCGCCGCCGATCGCGAGGTAGGCGACGTTGCCGAGGAACGCCCCGGAGAGCCGCACGATGAGGGTGTGCTGGTCGGCCGCGCCGATGAAGGCGCGTTCGTCGACGATCTGTCCCGCGTAGGTGCGCACGAAGAAGAGGTAGGTGCCCACGAAGGCGGCGACGAGCACGGCGGCCGCCACCAGGAACGGCCAGACGCGCAGTCTTGCTCTCACGGGCGCCCCGGATAGAGTCAGGCGGCGAGCAGGTCGTGACGCACGACGATCGCGTCCCGAGCCGGACCCACGCCGATCGCCGAGAACCGAGCGCCGCTCATCCGCTCGAGCGCCAGCACGTACTGCTGCGCGTTCTCGGGGAGGTCCTCGAATGTTCGCGCCCCTTGGATGTCTTCGCTCCAGCCCGGAAACTCCTCGTAGATGGGCACGGCGTGGTGGAAGTCCGTCTGCGACGACGGCACCTCGTCGTGTCGGACGCCGTCGACGTCGTACGCAACGCACACCGGGATGCGCTCCAGCCCGGTGAGCGTGTCGAGCTTGGTGAGCACGAAGTCCGTCACTCCGTTGATGCGCGTGGCATATCTCGCGATCGGTGCGTCGTACCAGCCGGTACGGCGCGGACGGCCCGTGGTAGTGCCGAACTCGGCGCCGCGCTGACGCAGCCATTCGCCCATGTCGTCGTCGAGCTCGGTCGGGAACGGACCGGCGCCGACACGTGTGGTGTACGCCTTGACGATCGCGATGACGCGCTCGATGCGATTCGGCCCGACCCCGGAGCCCGTCGCGGCGCCGCCGGCCGTCGATGACGAGGACGTGACGAACGGGTACGTGCCGTGGTCGACATCCAGCATCGTGGCCTGGCCGGCCTCGAACAGCACCTGCTTGCCCTCGTCGAGCGCTCGGTTCAGGAGCAGAGACGTGTCGGCGACCATCGGACGCACGCGCTCGGCGTACGACAGCAGGTCTTCGACGACCTCGTCGACGGTGATGGCTCGCCGGTTGTACACCTTCACGAGCAGGTGGTTCTTCTGGTCGAGCGCGCCCTCCACCTTCTGGCGCAGGATGCCCTCGTCGAAGAGGTCCTGGATGCGGATGCCGACCCTGTTGATCTTGTCCGCGTACGTCGGTCCGATGCCGCGTCCGGTGGTGCCGATCTGGCGCTTGCCGAGGAAGCGCTCGGTCACCTTGTCCATGGTGCGGTGGTACTGCGTGATGACGTGGGCGTTCGAGGAGATGACGAGACGCGAGACATCCACGCCGCGTGCGACCAGGCCGTCGAGCTCCTCGCAGAGCACTTCGAGGTCGACCACGACGCCGTTGCCGATGACCGGTGTGACGCCTTCGGTGAGGATGCCGGAGGGCAGCAGGTGCAGCGCGTACTTCTCGTCGCCGATCACCACGGTGTGGCCGGCGTTGTTGCCGCCGTTGAACTTGACGACGTAGTCGATGCGGCCGCCCAGCAGATCGGTGGCTTTGCCTTTACCCTCGTCGCCCCATTGGGCGCCGACGATGACTGTTGCGGGCATTTTCCGTTCCCCTCCGGACTGCGCCCGGTCGAGGCACCATGTCCACTTGATTCTATCGGAGGCCCTGCGACGACCCTGAGGGTCCGCGGCCGTGCCCGGGCCGAGCGTGACCTCACAGCGGCGGCGCTCGATCTCATGGGTTGCGACGAAGCGGCGCTTGGGCGTCGGCTTCGCCTCAGCCTTCGGCTTCGCCTTCGACCCGCGCGATGCGGCGGCGACGGCTGCGACTGCGGTTCCTCCTCCGACTGGGGTTCCTCCTCCGGCTGCGACTGCGACTGCGACTGCGGCGGCTGCGACTGCGGCTCCTCCTCCGGCTGCGGCTACGGCTACGGCTACAGACTCGGCGGCCGCCCGCGGCTCCGCTCACGCGACCAGGTCGTATCGAGCCCGGCCGCCGAGCCGGGGCGTACGCGATGCGTCAAGCCAAGCCGGCGGAATGAACCAGACCTTCGCGGAGGTGCGCAATCGTCCGCGATTCGGACCGCCTCCCGCGGCGTTCCCTGGTGGACGGCCTTCTTCCCGGTCGTTCTCGGTCCCGAGCTTCCGGTCGCCGTCTCGGCGATGGTCATGGCGCTGGTCGTTGTCGCGAGTCCCTTTGTCGCGAGTGTCTTTGTCCGGCGAGTCTTTGTCCGGCCCGTTCTCGATCCGGATCTCCCACCCATCGTCGTGTATCCGATAGTGACAGCTCGTGCAGAGCAGAACGCCGTTGTCGACGTCGGTCGGACCGGCATCCCTCGACCACCACAGCACGTGATGCGCAGCTGTGAACGACGGCGGCGCTCCGCAGAATGCGCATCCGCCGTCACGTTCGGCCAGCGCCAGCTTCTGGGCCGGCGTGAACAGCCTCTTCGCACGTCCCCAGTCGAGGATCTCGCTGTCTCCCCCGAGCACGCACGGGATGATCTGGGCGTCGGCCGCCATGCGCCGCACTGTGGAGGCGGAGACGGGCTGCGACATTCCATCGACTGTGCCGAAACCGGTGCCTGCCTGCAGATCGGCGAGATCCATCCGCACCACGACGGTTGTGCTCGGCGCGACGGGGACACGCTCACATCCGAGCCCGTGACGGCACAATTCCGTCAACGCATCCGCGCGCATCTGCCGGATGCTGCGATCATCCGCTTCGACGACACTCGTGCCGTCATCGCGACGTCGGAGCATGCCCGAAACGAGACCCTCGACCGCTGCGACGATCGGGGCGCCGGACTCCGGATCGAATCGGCCGGAGACCGCTATCGCTCCGGACGCCTCGTGATGGATCGTCAGGCCCCGCTCGGCGTGCAGCTCGGTTTCTCGCGGCACGATGCCTCCGGGATCGAGCGTTGCTTCACCACGGTTGATCAACGCGTGCAGCTGATGGGGCGCCAGCCCCGGTGCCATCCGCACAAGCCGCGCTTCCATCTCATCGAGCGCCTCCGCATCAGCCCGCGGCGCCACCCTGTCGAGCATGCCGACGATCGCCGACGCGGCTAGCGTGCCGATCGAACCATCGTTGACGGCCGTCGCCACGTGCGGATGCCGTGCCGGTGCAGTCTGGCCCGTGAGCAGCGTGCGGGGAGCGGTAGCCTCGCCGACAGTCACCAGCCGTATCGCCTCTCCGACGCTGGTGCCGGTGGTCGTGGAGATCATTCTCCCTGCGCTGCCGAAGCCATGTCTTTTCGCCAGCGAGTTTCTCCCGAGCTCCGGCCGCGATTGGCGCGCAATCTCGGCAGCAACCGGAAGGAGGGCGGCATCCACGGCCTTTCGCAGGGCCCCGAGCGACCCATTCAACGCAACCAGTTCACCGGGAGCCAGTCCCGCCGGCGGGCGCTCGCCCGATACGGAGCGCGCAGCATCGAGCGCTGCTTGGACCGCATCGAGAAGATCTTTCATGCCTCGATTCTATTGAACGGGAGAGGGAAATACTAGAATATGTGTTCGATTTCTGGATAACTCACAACGCACTCGACTGGGGAGGAGATGAGGACAATTGATTGTGATCTGTTGTTGAATTCGTAGCTATGTTCGATAGACTCAATGCATGAGCCAGGATCCTCGACGCCCCCAACGGCTTATGCAGCGCGGTGGGCCCGGTCGACGTACTCCACGCCACGGTCGACGCGCCCACGCTACGGGCCGACGTACCCGGCGCGCCATGCGCCGACGAGTCCAGCGCAGCGGGTCGACGTACCCAGCGCCACGGGCCGACGAACGCAGCGCAACGGGCCGGCGTACCCAGCGCCACGGTCGACGTACCCAGCACGCCATGCGCGGACGAATCCAGCGAGCAGGTCGACGTGCCCAGCGCCACGGGCCGACGTATCCAGCGCTACAGTCCACGAACCTCGCTCGCTATGCGCGGACATACCCGCCGCAACCGGTCGACGTACCCAACTCAACCGGTCGACGTACCCAGCGCAACGGCTCGGCCCACCCACCGCAACGGCTCGACGTACCCAGCGCCGCGCGCCGACGTACCCCGCGCCACGGCTCGGCGTACCCCCGCAACGCGCCGACGTACCCAGCGCAACAAGCCGTCGTACCCGGCGCCACAGATCGCCCCACACGGCAGCCCGATCGAGACCCAGCACCGACGAGCGACCGACCCGGGACCGCGATCCACGCACCACCCCACAACGCGCAGTCGCCGCCTCGCCTGGGGGGTGGCGAGACGGCGACTGGTGCGTCCGGTCGGACCGGAGCGAGGCCGCGGGAGCCGTCGGGTACAACTCCCGGAGCCGGCACCGCACGCCGTCGGGTACAACGTGCGGTGCCTCGGAAAGGGGCGACAGCAGCCGCCCCACGCAGATCACGTCGTACGACGCAGGCGACTTTCGGGGTCCGGTTCCAGGCATCTAGCCGCCGACCGGCTTACGGGCATGGCGCCCCGCCGGCCTGCGTGCAGGCGCGAGAAAAGGGATCGGGTAAGCGGCATTGCGGGTTCTCCGTGAAGCGGTGCTGCGCGACGACGGCGAGACGAGTCGTCTCGCGCATCCGAAGATGCGTCGTCACTCAGCGTTCGGGTTGTTTCGGTGGTCGGGTACCACCACACGAAGAAGAGCCTGCGGAACGGGAATCATGACGCGGAAACGACGAAATGCCCCGAAAGGGGGTGCTGGGAAACAGAAAGGGGGTGCCTGGAGACAGAAGGGGGGTGCCGGGAGCCCGAAAGGGGGTGCTGGGAGACAGAAACGGGGTGCTGGGAGACAGCAACGGGGTGCCGGGAGACACCCGGGCGGCCGGCGGCCGCTAGTCCTCGCCGCGGATGACGATCGACTCGGTCGGCGGGGCCGGGTTCTGCACCGGAATGGGCGCGGTGTGAGCGGCTTCGATCTCGACGGCCGCCGTCGGATCGGCGCTGTTCAAGAGCTCGGAGAGGCGAGCAGTCTCGTCGGTCTCGTGAAGGGCATCCGCGGCCCGCCTCAACGCGTAGATGGCCCGAAGCACGCCGCGGTTCGGCTCGTGGGACCACGGGACGGTCGTTGAGCCGTCCCAGCCTGCCGCGTCCAGCGCTTCCATGGCCCGGTCGTAGGCGACGCGGGCGTAGGCGTACGAGTCCAGAGGAGCCTCGGCGTCGAAGGTGGCATCCGCGAGCTTCGCCCAGGCCAGACTGGAGCGCGGATACCGCGCCACGACGAGCTTGAGCACGTCGGGTTCGCCGCCGGCATCGAGCAGCTCGACGACCACGTCGCGTTCTGCGGCGAGACGGATCGCTGGCTCTTCTTCCGGCCGTTCAGCCGGGGCATCGGCGGTCATAGCGCCCATGCTAGTCAGGCCACCCTGGGTCGCAGCCGGTGCCACTCGCGAATCTCCGGACGCGGAGTCCGGCACCCCGCAAATGGGGGAGATGCCCCGTTTGTCCCCCGGTCACAGAATGAGT
>Ga0164242_10000512_pt1 | contig 46406 bp, 38 predicted proteins | sample OricomgcompostMG_FD_108783 | JGI IMG/M metagenome (GOLD analysis project Ga0164242, IMG submission 108783) | Miracle-Growth compost microbial communities from Emeryville, California, USA - Original compost - Miracle growth compost (MG) ... | reverse complement strand
TCGGCCCGCTGACCACCGACATCGCCCCGGGCTACGACCACATCACGTCGGGCATCGGCGCCGCGATGATCGGCTGGTACGGCACCGCGATGCTCTGCTACGTCACGCCCAAGGAGCACCTGGGCCTCCCCGACCGCGACGACGTCAAGGTCGGCGTCGTCACCTACAAGCTCGCCGCCCACGCCGCCGATCTGGCCAAAGGCCACCCCGCCGCCAAGCTGAGAGACGACGCCCTCAGCCGCGCCCGCTTCGAATTCCGCTGGCGCGACCAGTTCAACCTCTCGCTCGACCCCGACACGGCGGAGCAATACCACGACCAGACGTTGCCGGCGGAAGGCGCCAAGACCGCCCACTTCTGCAGCATGTGCGGCCCCAAATTCTGCTCGATGAAGATCACGCAGGAAGTCCGCGACTTCGCCGCGAAGCAGAATGCTGGGGCGGAGACGTTCATCGCGGCGGAGGAAGTGGAAGCCGGGATGGCGGCGATGGGGGAGATGTTCCGGGAGAAGGGGGCTAATGTCTATCTTCGCGAGGAAGCTCAATGACTGGCGCAGAACTGATTAGTCCAACAACTGTCGAGCAACTAGCAAATACGCTGAATACTGCGGCTCGACGCTGCTCGGTATCGCCCTCTCGCTGGTGGTTGGATTCCTCGTCTTAAGAGCGCTGCGGTCCGCACGCGGCAGCGTTGGTTGCAATCCGGCCAAGTGAGTCTCGCCACCGCCATATTGCCGCGCTGGTGGATCGGATCTGAAGATGGGCGCGCGGGCCTGCTGCTGCAGCGTGGCTGCAGCAACATGGGATTCTAAGCATGTTTGTCACCGGCCAGGCCGTTCAACGAAGCCGATCTGCCTCGGGGCGATTGGCAGGCAGGGCGCTACTGGGCCCGGAAGGGCCTTCGCCGATCCTCGTCATCGAGGGCATCGCTTATGATATGGCGGCGGCTGCGCCTATCGTATCGGAACTGGTCCGCGAAGGCATAACGGACCGGGTAGGTGGATCCGCGATCGGACCGATCGAAACATTGGGTCCGGCGCTGCTGAGCCCACTTGATCTTCAATGCGTCAAGGCGGCCGGTGTGACTTTCGCGGCCTCCGCGCTTGAGCGGTGATCGAAGAGCGCGCGCGGTGATGCTGGCGCTGCGCGGGCAATACGCGATCGGATCGAGGCACGAATTGGCGGCAGTATTCGTAATGTCACGCCCGGCTCGCCCGAAGCCGAGGCTCTCAAGGCGACCTTCATCGCCGACGATATGTGGTCGCAATATCTGGAAGTCGCGATTGGCCCTGACGCCGAGATCTTCACGAAGCGATGAGCCCGGACTTGGTTTTACGCATAAGACTGGCGATGTGGTGACGATCTCGATGCCTTCGCTTGGCCGGTTGGTCAACCGCATTGTCACTTCGAAACAGGCCCCGCCATGGAATTTCGGAGTCGGCGACTTGATGCGCAATCTCGCCAGCCGTGGTCTGCTCGCTCCACCGCCCAAGCCTGATAGCCTCTAGCCTGCGAACAGGAGTCTTACGCGACAGCGCCGGTGGCGGTCTTTCGCGAAGTGGTGGAGCGCGAAGTCGAGCGTCTGGAAGGGTCGCCCCGGCTAAGCCCACGGTGAAACCAGTCCGGTGAGGGCATGGCGGCTCCGCGCCCTCAATCCAGTCATCCGAGCCTGGATGATCACTTCCCGAAAGTGGACATCAGTTGGATGCCGTTGGAGCGACAGCTATATCGGACGGTAGTTGCCTGTCCGCTGGTGGGCTAAGCATCCCGGAAACAGCCATCATTCGCGCTCGATGAATGCAATCATCCAAGCCGACGCTCACGCAAGCGCCGACTTGGATGACACCGCAATCGGCGATCGATCGAACGCGAGGAATGCGGGGTTGACACCGGTATCGAAGCTGAGGTGATCGCCCGTGATCGCCTGCGCCAGGAGCGAGCCGATCGCAGGCGCCAACTTGAAACCGTGACCGCTGCAGCCATTGGCGACGTAGAAGCCTCCGACCTCGGTGCATCCCACCACGGGATGCACATCGGCGCGGTTGATCGTGTAAAGGCCGCTATAGCCATGGACCGCTCCGGTATAGGAAAGTTCCGGGATACGATGCTGTAAGGCGTGCAGCTTGAGCCGGGCATAGTCATCGTCGACATAGGCAGCATAATCGTTCGGGTCGGCCCGCTCTTCCTCGTCTTCCGGCAGAACCGAGCCGACGATGATCTGCTGGCCTCGGTTCTGCGTGCGGAAATAGATGCCGCTCAAGGGATCGGCACAGACCGGTATATCTCCCTCCACGCTTTCCGGCCGATCGATATGAACAACCTGAATCCGGGTCGGCTCGAGTGGCCAGCGGTTCTGTAGGCCAAACTTGTCGAGCAGATCGTTGCACCATGGCCCGGTGGCGCACACGAGCGCGCCGCAATGGATTGTCTCGCCATTAGCGAGGGTAGCGGCGGAGACCTTCCCTCCGACTGTATGGACATGCTGTACCGCTGACTGGAAACGCACCTCGACGTTCCGGGCCCGAGCGGCATCGATCAGATCCTGCAAGGCGCTGACGGGATCGACATAGCCGCCGTCGAGCTCCAGCAGGTGCCGACCGCCATATCGGCAATCGTGTGGTGTTCCCTCCATCAGATCCGGCGGCTCGATACATGGATTGATCGCCGGATAACGCTCCTTCATGGCTTGGTCGTCGAGCACCGCCGTGCGGATACCCAATGCGTCGAGCCGGGACGCTTCGGTTTCAGCCCAATCGTCGGATCCGTTGCCGAACCAGAGCATGCCAAGCCGATGATAGCGAGCGCGGAATTCGGTGATGCCCAGGAAATCGGCCCAGTTCCGGTATGCGGCGACGCCATCGTGCGCGAGCCGAACCATCTCGGCGTGAGTGTAACGGAAGCGGCACACCGCGGAGGACGCGCCGGTCGAACCCTCGCCGGGACCGATGCCTTTGTCCAGGACGAGCACCGAAAGACTTGATCGCCTTGCGATCTGAAATGCGGTGCTCATCCCAATGATGCCGGCCCCGGCGATCACGATATCGAAGGTTTTGGTCATTGCGCTCTCCCCGCAAGGATGTGCCGGCCACGTATCAACTCAGCGAGGCATTGCTCCGGCCTTGCCGTGAGCAGGCAATCTCGGCAGGAGATCGCACCGCCGGTTCTGGAGATCTCGAAATCTCGGTGTGGACATGACATCAAGCCCGTTCAGCCGGCATATGCTTCGAGAACCACGCCATCATGCGGGCGGTGTAATCGAAGATCGTCGGCATGTTGCGAACGCCGTGCCCTTCCTGCGGATACGTCACCAAGACGCTCTCGACCCCGGCAGCCTGCACGGCGCGATGGAATTCGAGCGCCTGGCCCGGCGGCGTGATCCTATCCAGGGCACCGCAGACGTTGAGCGTTGGCGTCTTCACGCGATGCGCGTGGTGAACCGGGCTGCGCGCATGATATTTGCCTTTCGGATTGCTCACGCGATCGTCGAGAAACATCTCGCAAAAGCTCGGAATGTTGCAGGTGAGATGCTGGCTGACCCAATCGGTGACGGGCGCCAAAGGAACGGACGCCGCGAAGCGCTGATCCTGGGTGATGAGCCACGAACTGATGAAACCGCCATAGCTGCCGCCCGTCACGCCGATGCGCTTGGGATCAGCGATACCGGCCTTCTCCAGAGCATCCAGCCCCGAGAGATAATCATAGGTATCAGCGCCGCCCATGTCGCCGAAGACGAGCCGTGCGAAGGCCTGGCCGCGTCCGCTCGAGCCCCTCGGATTGGGTTGGAAAAGAGCATAGCCAGCGGCAAGCGCCATCTGCGCGAATGCCGATCGCCCGACATAGAGCGGTCTGGTATACCAGACAGGACCGCCATGAACCTGCATGATTATGGGATGAGGGCCGGGGGCCGGCGGCGTGATCAGCCAGCCATGGATTTCCAGGCCATCCGGCGCGGTCCACTGGAAGTCACGCGCAGATCCCAGCGACCTCACTTCGGCGTCCGTCTCCGGTGATCTGAGGCTGTAGATCTCACGTTCTACCCCGCTCTCCAGAGCGACGAGGGCCGGCGCCTCGAAGAAGGACTCGCACTGGAACAGGACATCTTCGGGATTGCGTCCCAACGGTGCGATCTCGGGGAACATCCCGCCGGACGGCGCCCGCGCGGTGCCGCGCCAAAGCTCGCGGCAATTCGCCGTCTTGTTATCGAGTAGGCCGATGACCGTATCCGGGCCCTGGGCCGCTACGAACAGCAGCCGGGCCTCATCCCGCCAGTGCAGCTGAACGATATCAGCGTCCAGTGTGGCAGGCTTGCTGACGGTGCGGCTTTCTACCTCGATCAGGCGCAGGTCGCCTGCAACAATATTCCTGTCGCTGCACACCGCTTCGACGATGGCGATCGTTTCGCCGGCGGGCGAGGCGGTAAGCCAGCCAAGCTGGTCCGCAGGACGGAAAAGGGTGGAGGCTTCGCCGCTCTCGATCTCGATCAGCCGCAGATCGGCGGTATACCACCAGGTCTCCTCCGGCTGATCGGAGCAGATGGCGGCGACGTGATGTGGCCCGCACCAGGTTGCCTGCCAGACATTGATGCCGGGGTCGGTGATCCGGCGGACCACATCGGTCGCGACCTCGTAGAGCCACACGCTCCGCCAGGCCGCGCCTTCGGGCGGCCCCTCCACCGTCGGGGACCATGCTGGCTGGTCGCCGGTGTCGCTCTCCAGATTGACTGAAATACCACCCTGCGCCCCCGCCAGATCGGAGCCATAGCCAGCTACGCCCAGCAGGATCGACGCGCCGTCGGGAGACCATGCGCAGTTTTCGATAAAGCCGTCCACGGGCCGGGTAGCGCGGTCAGAACGGCTTGCCAGATCGAAGATGCGAAGGCGATTGATGTTCGCCTGATCCCGATCGGACAGGAAGGCGATTGAGGTGCCATCAGGCGACCATTTCGGAGAACTATCGGAACGCGGGCCGTGGGTGAGGATCTCGAGATTGCCGGAGTCCAGATCGACCAACGCGATCCGGGTGGTCGATACACCCTCGCTCATCGCTTCACATATCGACGCCGCAGCGGCTGCATGCCGTCCGTCCGGACTGGCGGTGATCTGGCTGAGATTGGCCGGTTCACCGGTTCCCGGGCGAAGCCATGCCCGGGTCAGCTCTTCGGCTGTCTTGAACAGGGGATCGTCGCGGAAATCGATCTTCATCGCTCATCTTCTCGTTTGGATGCTATGGTCTGGAAGGAGCATGGGTGATTGCGGCGCATTAGCTGCGCCCGGCAGTCATACCCAACTGGTCCATCAGGAAAGCGAGCCATTCGGCATTCCATGAGGGATCGATGTTGCCGTGGCCCGTGTTGCGCCAGACGCGTAGGTGGATCGGCCTGTCGCCGGCATTGGCCTCCTCGAGCCGCGCGGTCAGCTTGCGGCCGTGGAAGGGCATGCAGCTCAGATCCTTGTCGCCGAACACCTGATAGACCGCCGGATAGACCACGCCGTCGCGGACATTGTGATAGGGCGACCATTTGATCACAGACCGGGCGACTTCCGGCACGGTAGGGTCGCCATAATCCTCGTACATGATCGCCCGGATTCCCGCGGCCTCCGGGACTAGCGGTAATATTTCCATCATGTCGTAGATCGGCACGGTCGCCACTACGGCGCGCCACAGATGCGGCTGGAAGACGATGGCGGCACCCGCAAGCAGACCGCCGTTGCTGCCGCCCATGAAAGCGAGCTGGTCTGGCGTGGAAACACCGTCGGCGATCAGCGCCTCCGCAACGGCCTGGAGATCGTCGAACGTGTTCTGCTTGTTGAACAGCCGGCCGCCGTCATGCCAGGCCTTGCCGTATTCGCCACCGCCACGCAGCGAGGCCTGAACAAAGACACCGCCTGCCTCGATGAAAGGCACGAAGACGGTCGGGAAGCTTGGCAGCAGGGCGATGTTGAAGCCGCCATAGGCGTGCACGAGGGTAGGCTTCGGCCGGCCGAAGCTGACATTTTGCCGGCGGACAATGAAATAGGGGATCCGCGTTCCATCCTTGCTGATCGCGAACCGCCTCTCGACCGCGATATCGTCAAGGTGAGGACCGGCCTCGCCGATTTGGCGAAGCGCACCGGTCGCCGGATCGTGGGTCAGCGCGACGGGCGCCCGCGAGAAGGTGGTATGGCTGAAGGTCAGGGCGTCGGTAGGACGGACCGCGCGTTCCACCAGGAAAGACGTCGACGAACCCGGATTTTCGAGCGGTAGCGTCTCGAACAATCGACCATCTAGATCGAACATCCGGATCCGGAGCGAGACGTCCACCAGGTCGCCCACATACAGCCGCTGGCCGACGACGCCGGCCCAGCTGATGAAGCCTTCGCCTTCCGGCACCAGCTCCCGCCAGGTCGCGACGTCGCGCGATGTGTTCACCGTGATCGCGACCACTCTGCCGCGCGGCGCTGTGTCGTTGACCCGCGCGACATAGGTCTCGGAGTCGATCCAGCTGCCGTCGCATTCGCCGGCAAACTCCTGCGGAAGGAAGGGCCTCGTCTCGAGCGTCTTCAGATCGACATGGACCAGAGCGATGTGTTCGTGCGGCTCGGTCACCGCCACTCCGCGGCGCCCGTCGGGCGAGACCTGCAGCGTGAGACCCGAATGCTTGGCCGCGACCAGCTGCCTTGAGAGCTGCACCTCCACACGCTCAGCTGCGCCCTCCGCGACGGGCACGAAGCGCAGCACATGGTCTCCCGCGGTCGTGCGTCCATCAAGCCAGAAGCCGCTTTCGTCGGGTAGCCAGCCGGCGCGGGCGCCGGAATAAACGATGGCCGGCAACTCGCGCAGGAGGCGACCGGTCGCCGTGTCATGGACCGACCATGAGCCGCACATGTCGCCGTCCTTGCACCAGGAGAGCGCCACGAAGCGCCCGTTGGGCGAGGGCTCAAACCAGGCCAGCTCGATCTTCCCGCCACCGACCCGCTCTGCGATCGCGGCCTTCGACGTGATCGTTCGGCCGGGGTCATCCGGCTTCTCGCCCACCCGCAGCACCTGGTCGCCCTTGTCCTCGGCATAACCGAACCACAGTCCGCCGCGCTTGCGCGGAACCAAGGGGCTTGCGCCACCTTCGAGACGCCTCAGTCGATCGAGCACGGCGGCATAATTGGGCGAGGCCTCAGCGGCAGCCTTGGCCAGCGCGTCGCGCGACCACTGCCATTCCAGGCTTTCTGCGCTGTCCTCGTGCAGATGCGCGAAGCGATCCTCGAACGTGACGCCGCCGATGGTCTTCGTAACGGGCTTGGCTTGCATGACGGGCTACTTTCTGGCGATAGAAGAAGCGCATTCGGCGACGGATGCGTCGCCTTCCACGGTCATCCGATGGATCACCACCGGGGCTGCGGCCACTTGGCCCTTCAGATATTCGGTCTGGGCATCTTCCAGTGTCGGTGAACCGTGGATGATGCGCGCCAGGTCCATTCCCTCGACGACCCGACCGAAGGCAGCGAAGCCGAGGCCGTCGACGGTTCGGCCGCCCCCCTCGTCGAGCGCGGGCTGCGCACCGATGCAGAGGAAGAAGCTTTGCGCGGTCCCATGCCCGCCGTCCTGGCGTGGCAGCGAAATGGTACCGTTTTCGTGCCGCAGGCCGGTATCTGCGGTGCTTTCGACCTCGACATTGGCACGGAGTCCGGCGGGGTCGGCCGATACCCCCTGGATCACTTCGATCGTTGGCGATCCTCGGTCATTGTCCGCGCGTACGATACGACTAAAACTGCCGCCATCGTAGGACCGCGCCGAAACCTCCGCCAGAAAAGCGCTCGCCGATCGCGGGGCCTTGTCCGGATAAAGTTCGATCACGATGTCGCCGAGATCGGTGACGATGCGGACCTGCGGCGCGACCGGAGCGAGAGCAGGCGCCGCCTCCTTTCCAATGGGTTCTGTCATCGACAAGCGCCCAGTCAAAATTTGACGCCGAAGCTGGCGCCGATCACGCGCGGCTCCAGCCGCGCCGGATAGATAAGAGAGCCGAAAGCCGGATAGAGCACGCTGGTCTTGTTTGTCAGATTGCGAACGAAGATCGCGGCATCCCACCATTTGCCGGACGTTCCGACGCGCGCGTTCACGACATCCTGCCGGTCGGAATAGGCCGGTGTCGTCTGGAAGTTGCGCAGGAAGACCTGGAAGCGATCGCTATGCTGGTAATCGATACGCACGAAACTCGGCATCTGGGCAACGGTAAAGCGGTATTCGGCGGAAGCGGAGCCCGTGAAGCGCGGCACATAGTCGGCCGGGTCGCCGATAACATGCTCGGCCGAGGTGCTCCTGTACGCCATATTGTTCCAGCTGCCGGTCAGCGTCAGGGTCAGGCTGCGGATCGGCGCATAGCTCAGGCTGCCGTCGGCGCCCCAGCCCGTGATCTTTCCGGTGTTGGTGGTGAAGCTGATCGGGAGGCCGGCGGCATTGGTCGCGGTCTGGACGTTGCTCCAGACGTTGCGATAGCCCGACAGATCGATCAGCCACTTGCGATCGGCCGACTGGAATTTGGCCCCGATTTCATAAGTCCAAAGTGTGTCTGGAGCATAGGTCGGCGGCACGGTGGTGAGGCCGGCGCCGGCCGACGTCAGGTTGAATCCGCCGCTGCGAAAGCCTTTGGCGACGTTGACATAGATGTTGATCTGCCCATTCGGCTGCCACGACAGGTTGAAGCGCGGGCTTGTCGAATGAAAGCTCGCATGCCCGGCGTCGACGGACGTGGCGCCGAAGATGGTGCTTGTAACATCCTGTCTGCGCTCGTCGTGGAAGTAACGGATGCCGACGAGCGCCTTCAGGCTTTCGGTGATGCGATAGCTGCCCTCGCCGAAAACCGCCCAGGAGCGGCTGTTATCCGGGTTGGTGCCATCACCCCCATAGAGGGTCAGAAAGGACGGTAAGACATCGGGAGTGACGACACTGGTGGCGATCGCGCTGGTGCGAGAGTTGCGGTAGAAGCCGCCAATCGTCCAGTCGAAACGTCCATCGCCTTTCGAGGCCAGCCGCACCTCTTGCGAGAACACTCGGTTTCTAGCCGTACTGTAGGCGCCTATCGATTTCACTGAGCTGCTCGGCAAGCCGGTCAGCAGGGGAATGTAGGGAGCGAAGGTCGCAGTAAAATCCTGGGAGGAGGTATCTTTGCGCCGGATGAAGCTGGTCGAACTGAGCAAGGTGATCGACCCGAAGTCGTAGGTGGCCAGCGCGTTGGCAAGATCCACCTTCGAGCTGTAGGGCAGGTTGAGCGTGCTCGTGACCTGGTTGTCGCTGTCGCCCAGATTCTGAGCGCCGAGTTGCAGATCTTGATGCTGTCCTGTCAGCGTCAGCTTGAAATCGTCGGTTATCGCGAAGGCAATTTTGCCACGCAGCGTGAGCGCATGGCCGGAATTGATGTTCTTCTCACCGAGGACAGGATTGTCGATCCAGCCACCGAAATGCTGGTAGCCCGCAGCGAGGCGAACGCCGATACGATCGGTGACCAGAGGCACGTTGACCACCGCCCGCACTTTGGCGTCGGCGCCGCCGCCATCGATGCCGCCCACTTCGCTATCGGCCGAGCCGGAGACGCTTTTCAGATCGACCTGGTTCGTAATGTAGCGGATCGTGCCGCCCATCGCGCCCTGGCCGTAAAGCGTGCCCTGGGGCCCGCGCAGCACCTCGATGCGATTGATGTCGAGCAGGCGGACATCCTGACCGGCCTGGTTCGTCTCCAGGTTGAGCGGAATTTCGTCGAGATAGGAGCCGACGGTCGGGAGTCCGCTATAGACTGAGATGCCGCGCATCTGAACGCGCTGCTGCCCCGGAGAGAATTCGGTGATGGAGAGGCCGGGTACTTCATATTGCAGATCCTCGATCGTGGAGGCGCCCTCTTTCGCCAGCGTCGCACCCGTGATCGCGGTGATCGAGAGCGGCACGTCGATCAGCAGCTGCTCGCGCTTCTGTGCGGTCACGATGATGTCGCCGTTGGTTGGGATGTTGTCCTTCGCCGGCGCACTTTGCGCCAGGGCCGAGGTCGGAAAACCTAAAGCGATCAATGCGGTGATCGTAGTGCCGACAAGCGAATCAAGGCCCTTTTTCATCTTAGCCCCTCCTAATCCAAAACAGAGCGTGCGACCGATTTGTTTTGATTGCAAGCGGTTGTTCGCTGTGACATGAGCATGCGGAGCGGAGAGGTAGAGTGCCAAGGCGCGATGAAAAGTACATGCAGGCGCAGCGCGAGGCGATCGCCAGCGCCGCGTTGTCCGTGCTGGTTGAAAAGGGCTATTATGAGACGTCGCTGCGCGACATCTGCAAGGCGGCCGGCGTTTCGAATGGTGCTCTCTATTCGTATTTCCCGACCCGGGAAGCGGCCATCGTCGCGGCGTGCGCGATCGATCATGCGCGACAGCTAGACGCTGAATTGCCCCAAAGCTGGGAGGACTATCTCGAGCTCGACCCGATCGCCGAAATGTCGCCGGGCACCTATCGCTCGCTGCGTTTCCGGCTTTCCCTGCAATTTGTCGCTGAAATCTCGCAGATGGAAGAAAATCCGGAGGGGTTGACGGCCATCTACCACACGGCTCGTGAGAACGTCCGCCGGGCGCTGCTGCGATTGCATGATCGCGGTATCGTGTCGCTGCCTTTCGGTATCGATCAGACAACAGAGATGCACATGCAGCTATGGGCAGGTGTCCGATACCAGTTTGGCTCGAACAAGGCGACGGAGCTTAAACCTACCGTCGAAGCCTTTCGGACGGCGATGGCGCTCACCGCCGGCCTTACCGAAGCTAAGGATCAACGATCGGACGGCGGCCTCGGTCAATAAATCGTTTGGCTTCCGATCTTCATTCGCTCGAATTTCAGAGCAGGGACGCGCGGCTCCGATTATATCATTAGGGCAGCCGCGCACGTTTATCGATCTCGTTTCCGAGGCGGCCACCGTCCTTGCTGCGACAAAGGTGTCCGGTTTCGCTGGGCGGAGCGTTATCGCAGGTAATTGATGTACGAAGCACAGAGCTGCCGTTCTGTTTCCGGAAAAGCGGTCAGGGCGTCGGAACGACAATGAATCGGTCGTGAGCTGTCGCGCGATAGGTGTGAGGCCACTCACATTATGATCCTGCTGCGCAGTGCCGGTCCGCGTGGAACGCGGGCAAGACGGTCGGCGCCAAACGACCGCTCACGCAGAAGCAGATCTGGGCTGTTCGCTTCTTCCTGGATCGGGAAGGTCGCCCCGTGACAGAGCGCTGTTTGACCTGGCGATCGACAGTAAGTTGCGAGGCTGCGATCTGGTGAAGAGCAAGATCAGCGATCTGGTATCCGGAAGCGACATCAGAACCAGGGCGATCGTCATCCAGCAGAAAACCGGAAAGCCGGTCCAATTTGAATTCACAGCTGACGTCAGGGCAAGTCAGTTCGCCTGCCTCGAACGTCGCGGTGGCACCGTCCACGACTACGCTCCCGAGCCGCGTCGATCATGCGAGCCATCTCAGCACGCGACACTATGCCAGGCTCGTCGATGAATGGGTCCTTGCCATCGGACTTCGCCACGCCGACTATGGCACGCACGCACTCCGGCGCACGAAGGCATCGATGATCTACAAAGCCACCGGTAATCTTCGCGCGATTCAGATCCTGCTAGGTCACACGAAATCGAAAACACCATTCGATATCTCGGTGTCGACATTGAAGATGCTCTGATCCTCGCAGAGCGAACCGAGATCTGATGCTGGAGCGGGCCATCCGAGCCCAGGATGGGTCGCTCCGATGCCGGACGGCTATGCGCCCCAATTGTCGCCGTTTAGCTCGCAGATTGATGGTCCTGAAAGCTGCCATCCATCCATCTGCTTCGCTGTGCACATGCGAACGGCTATTTTTGAGACTTAGCTGCCAGTCTGCCGCCGGAAGCAGATAGTTGGCGCTCCCACCGCCGCACCTCGGCTCTCGCGCCAACCCGCACGATCACAGATCGTTCACTGCTCCTTCTTGAACACGTCCTGGAAGATGAGCTGGCCCCAGGTGCGGCCGCGGGCGTGCACCAGGGCGCCGCCCTCGTCGAGCTTTCCCAGGTTGACGGGGGCGAACCCGAGTTGCTTGGCCAAGGCCGCCACGGGAGCGATCGCGTCCTCGTCGACGCTCGACAGAAAGACGACGCGGTGGCCGCCCTTGACGGTCGGATCGGCAGCCAGAGTGGCCGCACCCAGGTGGTTGAACCCTTTGACGAGCCTGGCGCCGGTGAACGCCTTCGCGACGAAGGCGGAGGACGGGAGACCATCCAGCTCTTCGATAGGAACGCCAAATGCATTCGTCGCGTCGATGATCGTCTTGCCCTCCCAGCTCGGCAGGGCTTTCGCGACCTCGCCATGCTCGCCGAACGGGACCGCCAGGAGGATCGTATCGGCCTCGAGCGCATCCCGCAGCGGCTTGGCGACGACCGTGGGGCCGATCGCCCGAGCCTGCGGCGCCAGCGCCTCGGGCGGCCGGCGGCTCGCGACGGTCACGTCGATACCTTTACGGGCGAAGGCGTGGGCGAGGGCCTGGCCTACCGGCCCGAATCCTATGATTGCGTAGCTCATGATATTTCTCCGATCCGTGTTGAGAGTATTCCCCGGCGCTTCAAATGGCCGAGAAGCCGCCGTCGACCGACAATTCCAGCCCATTCACGAAGCTCGAATCGTCCGAGGCAAGGAACAGCGCGGCCGCCGCGATTTCCTCAGGGCGACCCATCGTTCCCCGCGGGATCAGCGATTCGAACATCTGCTTCGCTTCCGCGGTGAGGACCTGGTCCTGCATCGGCGTGGCGATCGGCCCCGGGTGCAGCACGTTCACCCGGATGTTCCTGTCCTTCAGCTCGTTGAGCCAGCCGCGTGCGAAGGCGTGCAACGCCGCCTTGCTCGCCGCGTACACGCTGTACCCGGGAAAGCCTTTCAGCGAGGCGACCGACCCGGTCATGAAGATTGATCCGCCATCGTTGAACAGCGGCAGCGCCTTTTGCACCGTGAACAGCGTGCCGCGCGTATTCAGGCCGAAAGTCGCATCGAAATGCTGCTCGGTGATCTCGCCCAATGGGACGGCTTCGCCAGTGCCGGCGCTCGCATACAGGATGTCGATCCTGTCCTTTTCCCGCTTGACCGTGTCGAACAGGCGATCGAGGTCGTCGAGATTGGCGACGTCGCCGCGCACGCCGGTCACGTTTCGGCCGATCAGCGCGACGGCCGCGTCGAGCGCTTCCTGCCTCCGGCCCGTGATGAACACATAGGCGCCTTCTTCGACGAACCGCTTGGCGCTCGCCAGCGCCATGCCGCTCGATCCGCCCGTGACCACTGCAACCTTACCATCGAGCTTTCCCATGACTTTCTCCTTTCAGCTGCCCCAGCCTCGTGCGGGTGTGGCGTCGAGGGTGGAAATGGGACCGTCCGCGTCGGGTGTTCAGTGCGGAAGTTCGCACATCTATGGTGCAAAATCGCACCAAGAGAGCTAGGAGCTTCAGATGGTCTCGGGTGAGACGCTTCGGAAAAGGGCGCCCGCGCGGTGCCGGATCGCACCATGATCGATTGGGATGACGTCCGCTACTTTCTTGCCGTCGCGCGCGGAGGCTCGGTCCGGGCCGCCGCCGAGCGCCTTGGCGTGAACCATGCGACCGTGCTGCGACGCGTCGCGCAGCTCGAGGAACGCCTCGGGGTGCAGTTGTTTGAAAAGCTGCCTTCGGGCTATCGCCTGACGGTCGCGGGCGAGGAGGTCCTCGAATTCGCGGACGAGATGGAGGCGTCGTCGCATAAGCTGGAGGCGCGCGTCTTCGGGCGCGACCAGAGCGTGCGCGGGCTGCTGCGGGTGACGTTGGCGCCGCCGCTCGCGACACACCTGCTCATGCCGGACTTCGCCGATTTCGCGCGTCTGCATGCCGAGATCGAGATGGAAATCTTGTCATCCGGCGCGCTGGCGAACCTGACCAACAGGGAGGCCGACGTCGCGATCCGCGTCGTCTACGACCGCAAGACCCTGCCGCTCAATCTTCACGGTTTGAAGGGCCGGATCTGTTCGGCGGCGTCTATATGGCCCGCGATTCGCTGGCCGCGTGGCGTGCCGGCGCGCCCGAGCCCATCCGGTGGATCGTCATCAGCAAGCATGGCGTCCCGGACTGGGCCGGCGAAGGTGAGATCCGCACTGCCGAGGCCCCCTTCAGCGTCACGGACGCCGAGGCGCAGCTCGCCGCGGTGCGGCAAGGGCTCGGCATCACCACGATGCCGTGCTTCGTCGGAGACGCCGATCCGCTGCTGGTGCGGGTGCCGGATACCGACCTGCACCCGTACGGAACGCTCTGGCTTCTCACCCAGGGGGAGACGCGCAAGACGAAGCGCGTGCGGCTCTTCACCGAGTTCATATCCCGCAGGCTCGCCGGGTACGCACCGCTTCTCGCCGGGCTATCTGAACTGCGCGACTGAAGCGCGGCAGGTCGCCGGCGACACCTGCAGCGGTCGACTGCCTGCAAACGTTCCAACATCAGGCAATGGCACCGGCAGAGCCGCTCGGTCGGCAGTGGTCCGCCGCACCTCAGCGACAATCGCTGCCTTCTCCGGATCGAAAAAGGATGGGCCAATCCGGAGGTATGTTGATTTGAGCGCGCGGCTTTCGAGATCCGTGATATCCTGTGCGGTCACCTGATCGACCCGTAGGCAATCTGGTGCTGGGAGGCGACACGCTCCCGTCTACGCACCCGGAAGAGCTGGCTTGGCCGATTACCTGGCATTCGCAAGAGATAATCTCGTTGTCGTGCTCGCCTTGGTGGCGGGTGTCTTGGTCGTGGCTTGGGCGATCTATCGCACTTTAAGAAAGCGGCGGAGGGGACGTCGCCGTACCGCCTGGCAGGAGCAACGAGCCGAGGAAGACCGCATCTGGAATGAGCGGATCGGTAAAGATTGACGTCCAGGCGCGCCATTGCGCCCCAGCGGCTCAATGCGGAGAAGATCCCCGGCCCCGGCGGCAAGCTCTGGAACGCGACCACCTTGCGCGGGCACGTCAAGCGCAGCACGGGCCTGCTCAACAATGAACTCTATATCGGAAGGCCGATCTGGAACCGGCAACGTTACGTCAAGGATCCCCAGCACCGGCAGGCACGTATCGCGCATCAACCCACCAAGTGAATGGACCACCACCGAAATGCCGGAGCTGCGCATCGTCGATGATCTGCTATGGCAGGCGGCCAAGACGCGCAACAGGTGGTCGCGCTTCAATTCGACAACGCCATCCAGGCGATACGCGCCGCGCAATTCAACGCGACGCACCGGCCCAAATCGCTGCTCTCCGGCCTCATGGTCTGCGGCTGCTGCGGCGGCCCCTATGCGCTGCGCCTCAAAGGCCGCTTCGCCTGCTCCAACCATGTCGACACTAGGCGCTGCGACAATAGTCGCAGCATCGCGCGCGAGGCGCTGGAGACGCGTGTGCTCGGCGGTTTGCGCGACCGGCTGATGACGCCAGAGATCGCGGCCGAAGCGGTGCGCCTATGCGAGGAAGCAAACCGGCTGAACCACGAGCGCAGCGCAACGGGCGCGGCGGACCGGGCCGAACTCGAAAAGGTGCTGAAAGCCATTCGAGACCTCGTGGCGATGGTGGAGCAAGGCCAGGGGCGCGCACGCGATCGAGCGGCTGCACGATCTGGAAGCGCGCGAGGATGCAATTCGCGCCCGGCTAACGACCGCGCCTGCGGACGCGCCGGCCGTCATCCCAACATCGCCCAATCTACGAACCCGGCACCGGCACCTGCGCCTGCCCATCATGCGGCGGCACGCTGCGCCGGCTCGGCGCCGATGCCGACGAGATGCTCGACGTCGCGCCCAGTTGGCGCGTCGTGCATTATATCCGCCCTAAGCATAGCTGCCGCGCCTGCGAGGCGATCGCCCAGGCGCCCGCACCGCCCACCGAATAGGTTGACGGCGAACAAGCTTTGACTAGTATGACTAAACAAGCATGGAGTACTGGTCGTGAATGTCGAAGCCCATCCCGACACATGGACGGTCGCTGAAGCCAAGGCCAAGTTCAGCGAGGTCATCGAAAAGGCGCGGCATCAAGGTCCGCAAGCCATCACCCGTCACGGCAAAAGCGCCGTCGTCGTGGTCGATGCCGAGCTTTGGGAGCGCACCCGCCGACGGGAGTTGCGGGGCAGCTTCGCCGATTTCCTGCTGACATCTCCCTTGCGAGGGTCGGGACTTGAAGTCACCCGGCTTAAAGGCGGGGTTCGCGAGATCGATTTGTGAGCTTCCTCCTCGACACCAACGTCATCTCCGAAGGAGCGAAGCCGTACCCCGATCCGGGCGTGATGGACTGGCTCGGGTCGGTGGATGAGGACCAGTTATTCCTGAGCATCATCACGCTTGCCGAGCTGCGCCACGGCATCGAGCGGCTGGAAGACGGCCGGCGCAAGTCGGCGCTCGACCATTGGCTCACCGACCAGTTGCCGGCCCGCTTCGATAATCGCCTGCTGCTCGCGGACGCGGGGACAGCGGATCATTGGGGTCGCATCGTCGCGCGAAGCCAGGCCGGTGGTCGGCCGATCGGCGCAATGGACGCATTCCTCGCCGCGATCGCCGAACAGCATCAACTCACGCTTGTTACGCGCAACATATCGGATTTCGGGGCGACGGGCGTTCGCCTGTTCGATCCTTGGTCGCAAGGAGAAAAGCCATGACCCGCGTTGCGCCGCCATGCGTTTCAAGCGAGGAATGGCGGCTAAGTCCGACTCCGAGCCCCTCATTCCGATGTCCGCTTTCAGGAATTCAGCGACGGGGGCGAATGTCCATTATTAGGACGCTCTGCGGATGGGCCGACCTGCCGTGGGCAAACGACCGCTCGCGGCGGGAGCGGACTCCGGCCATGCCGCCCAATGAGCGATGCGGAGAGGTCGGCGAGAGCCGGACAACTCGCGAACTGTAGCCGAAAAGCATGCAATGGGATTGCCGCCTGCCCCGCCTCGGGCCATGCGGGAGCCATGGAGGCGATGAACATAGCCGCGGTTGTCACCAAAGTGCTCTCACGTGCGCCCGACTGGATCCGTAAGAATCTTGCGGCCAAGGACGTGTCGACGCGAGAACGCGCCGAGGAAGCCTTGGCGGCTCTGATCGGCGCGGCACTGGCGAATGGCAGCGCAGAAGGAGAGATTGTTCGCGGATGAGCTGAATCCGTCAGGATATACGGAAACGCTGACGATGGATGTTGCCGCCACGCCTCCGCCGGCTGGACCGGCAGGCTGGCTGCTCGATGGTGATGCGATCCGCCTAGCAGCTGAAGCGCGACGGCCGGCAGCGCCGCTGCTCAGGCGGACCAAGGTCGGACGCCCCTGCCCCGCGCTCGGCTTCGCCGGCAGCGATTCGAGAGGGTGGGATTCGCCGGGTCGCTTGCCGCTGATTTAAGCGTCGTCCACCGGCCGCGCTGGGGCGTAGAGAGCGCCGATTTTTGCGCCGGAACAGGACGCCGCCTGCTTCCACGCCGCTTCCACGAAGCTTTGGAGGCGCTTTGCGGCAGGCACGAAAAAGCCCGCCAAGCAATTGTCTTGGTAGGCTGATTTCTGGTTGCGGGGCCCGCATAAACCGAACGCGACATTCGCTCGCTGCAACGATCTGAAATGGCTCCCTACCTTTATTGTACGATAAAGCTGCTCCTCAGTGCGCAGGAGCCGCTTTGTCGTAATTCGCCACTCATCCATTTAAAAATCGTCGCACCCCGAAATGGGTATCGGCCCGGTCTAGTTCTGGTGCTTGCATGACGACATGGAGTGCAGTGAACACCTGTCCGATGACTTTCTTAGCGCATGCCGACGCGAGCGCTCCCGCGGACCGAGTCGAGGCCGGCCCAAGCTATACCGATTATGCCCCCGCCTGGATCGCATGCCCTGTCTAGTTAACCTTATGATGGTAATGAATCATACTGTTGACCCCTCGACCTCAATCCGATAACCCTAAACAAACGTTTAGGGGGCCTCGATGGGAGTCGATTCGACAGTAGGGCCAAGGACGCCCGCCTCCGCTTCGGAAGGCAGCGGGCATGATCGCTTGATCGACTGCGCACTTGAGGCGTTCGCGGCTTATGGTTTCGAGGGGGCGACGGTTCGAAGCATCGCATCGTCGGCGGATGTCGATCCCACCCTGATCAACTACCACTTCGGCTCGAAGCTGGGGCTCTGGAGAGCCGTGGTTGATCGCATCGCCAACCAGGTTGAAGCGCTTGTTGAACGCTTTTCGCAAATGGGCGAATCATCGAAGATGATCGACGCGCTCGTCGATGAGGTTTGTGACAATCCGAACCTCGCCTTCTTCCTAATCAAGGAAGTTTCATACAGAACAGACAGGTTTTCTTACTTCTTCATCGCGCTGATTGCGCCGTTACGAGACCAGATGGCTCCCATTATCAGGCAGGAAATTAATCCTGACAGTCCGGATAACGAAAAGGCCGAACTGATTCACTTTTTGCTTATGGGTGCAATGGTGATGGCCATCGTGACGCGGTCGTTCCGATCAGATTCCGGAGAGATGAACATCGATCAGAGGTTCAAGACTGATCTTCAGACACTTTTGAGACGCCTGATCGCCTGAACCAGAATCATAACATTCTTGGGAGATGATCATGAAAGAGATTGGATTGGCAGCGGGATCCTTTCTGCTGGCGCTAGTGCCGATAACATCCGCGGCGGCTCAGACCGCTCCTTCGATTGAGCCGAACGCCGAGACGCCATCGCCTGCGCGGAACCAGAGCGAGGCGGCCGAAACCAGCATCAATGACATTGTCGTTACGGCCCAGCGCCGGAAGCAAAGCCTTCAGGACGTGCCGATCGCGGTGTCCGTCGTGACCGGCAAGGAGCTTTCGGAGCATGGCGTGCGCAACCTGGAGGATTTGACCGCACGCATTCCAGACGTGAAGATCGCGCAGACTCCCGGCGCCGACCAGTTGTTCATCCGCGGCGTCGGCTCGGGCGTGAACCTGGGCTTTGAGCAATCGGTGGCCACCTTTGTCGACGGCGTTTATCGCGGCAGGGCGCGCGCATCGCGACTCGCCTTCTTCGATATCGAGCGGGTTGAAATACTACGCGGACCGCAGACCACCTTCTTCGGCAATAATGCGATTGCCGGCGCGCTCAATATCACCACTCGTAAGCCCGGAGACCATTTCGAATATAATGGGCATGCACTCTATGCGCCGACGGACGGCGAATATACGCTCGAAGGGGGTGTCAGCGTGCCGGTTACGCCGGAGCTTTCCGTCCGGTTTGCGGGCAGCGTCGCTGGTATGGACGGCTATATCCACAACCGCCGGACAGGCGGTGACGGTCCCGATCAGCAGAGCCAGCTCGGCAGGTTTGCGATCCGTTGGCAGCCGGACAGCATCTTCACCGTCAATGCCCGCGTCGATGTCGGCCGAGTGCGCGACAAGGGCGTTTTCGACGCCGAGCTTCGCAACTGTCCTCCCGATCCGGCGTTCGGCGCTCCGCGCGGCGCCTGCGGCCGGTTTATCGCTCTTGAAGGAGACAAGCTGGACGACCGCCTGAATTACAAGACCTATGTCGGGCCCAGCCAGTTCGATCTCGATTATAAGGAAGCGGTGATAGAGGCTTCGGCGGAAGTGGCGGATCATCGCGTCACCTCGATCTCGGCCTATTATCATCATAATTACTATTATTATGCCGATGTGCTGCCGGGGGCGGCCAACGCCAGCGCCACCGGCACGTTGTCGGGGCTGCCGACGCGCTCCGCCGAAAATTTCACGCAGTTCAGCCAAGAACTGCGGTTCGAGAGCGTCGGGAGAAAGCCGATAGAATATATGGTCGGTTTGTATTTCTCCCATAATGATCTCAAGGCTCCGACCGGCTCCGGATTCTACTTCGCCCCGTTCGGGACCTTTTCGGGGGGCGCATTCGCCGCCACCGATCCGATCGCCATCTATTTTCAGAACTCCGAGAGAGATAATCTGATGTCGGCGTTCGCTTCGTCCACTATCAACTTCAGCAAAGCCCTGCGTCTTAATCTGGGCATGCGATATTCGATCGTGGACAAGGAGGCGCATCGGTCCGTGGAGTTAGGCGTCGGAGACAATGGCCTCACCCAGGCCGGATTCACGCCTGGTTCCGCCGCCGGACAGGCGATCCTCCTACCCATAACCGGAACCAGCGTGGGTGATTTCGCCAATCCGAAGCGCTCGGACAGCAAGTTCATGCCGTCCGCGAATATTCAATATGACGTCGCCAGAGGCGTCATGATCTACGCCTCCTACGCCAAGGGCTTCAAGGCCGGAGGATTTGCGGTCGGGGCCAGCAATGCAACGTTCAAGCCTGAAACGGTCGATGCTTATGAGATCGGTATCAAGTCACAGCTTTTTGACCGTCGGCTGACTCTCAATATCGACGGATTCTACAGCAAATATAAAAATCTGCAGGAGTCGACATTCTACATCAACTCGGCCGGCACGCCGGTCAGCACCATCGCCAATGCCGCCGCATCGATCTCCAAGGGAATCGAGGCGGGCGGCACGCTCCGCATTGCGAACAACTTCAGCCTCACTTTCGATCTGGCGTATCTTTCCTCAAAATATAAGAACTTCCCGCTCGCCCCCTGCACCTCGATGCAGAGCTTCACCACGCCCAACTGCACCCAGGATCTTTCGGGCAAGCGCCGCGCCTTCGCTCCGAAATGGAGCGGCAATGTCGGCATGAACTATGATCAACCGATCGGTTCGGACTATCATCTGCAACTGTCCAGCAGTGTTTTCTTCACATCCAGCTACGACGAGGATGTCTCGCGCGATCCCCTGCTCCGCCAGCGGGGTTATGCTAAGATCGACGCACGCATCGGCTTCGGCCCCGAAGGCGATCACTGGAACGTGGCCCTGATCGGCAAGAACCTGAACGATGAGGCAACGGCCAGCGTACGCCGTCCCCTGCCCTCCTCCCCCGGATCCTACCTGGCGCTGCCCGATCGTCCGCGATCGATCGCCATCCAGTTCACGATAAAAAGCTGATATGACCAAGGAGGAATAGCCCGATGTCCCGGATATTAACGGCGTCCTTATCCGCCGCAGCGATATTTCTGCTCTCGTCTTCCGCCAATTTCGCCCAAGCCGCCCCGCATCTCGCCCGATCGGCTCCGGCGGCATCAGGAGACGCGGCTCTGGAGGCGGCATGGCAGAAATATTACGTCACCTTGAAGAAGGTGCATGACGATATTCTGAACAGCGAACAATATAAGCGGTTCAAAGGCCAACGATCGATGGCTTATTATTCACTGCTCGAGGCCCAGGCGATCGCCTATAATTTCGCGATGGCGCCGCAGCTTGCTTCGCCACGCATTTATCGGGCGACATCGTGGCAGACGGAGATGTATACGCTGGGAGGAAACTCGGCGGATTTCCAGTACGGCACCGTATTCCTCGACGGCAAGCTGACCTATCGTCTGACGGGCAAGATGAACGACAGCGCCGTTCTGCTGGCGCAATGGTCGGGATCGCTGCCCGGCACGAACGCCTATACGCCCCCCATAAGCTATGACTTCTCCAGGTTCAAAACGGGCAAGGACGGCAGCTTTGAGGTCACGCTTAGCGCGAAGCCGGTCAAGGGTAATTGGATCAAGCTTGATCCCAATGCCCGATATCAGTGGATACTCTTCCGCCCGATGACCGGGAAATGGGACGCAAAACCCGCGGAACTGAAAATAGAGCGGGTTTCCGATGTCGACCTGAACGCATATCGGGCGCGGGAGATCTCGCCCGAGACGGTGGCCGATCGAATCGACTTCGCCGCCGACTTCGTGCGGTTTATGGTAGACCAATGGAACATTGATTATTATCGCCGCATGCGCGCCAATGCGGGCGGCGTGAACAAGCTCAACACGCTAGCCCTGAACGTCGCCGGAGATGTCGGTAGCCCCGCGGCCCAATATCTTCAGGGCGTCTATAATGTGAATGACGACGAGGCGCTGATCGTAGAAATGGATGGCCCTCCGGGTGGCGCATTCTGGACGATTCAATTGTTCGATTCCTGGTTGAAATCCATCGACTTCAGAACGCGCCAGTCTTCACTCAGTATGGACCAGGCGGTCCGCGATGCGGATGGAAAGTACAGGTTCGTCATTTCGCGTCGCGATCCGGGCGTGGCCAATTGGCTCGATACGGGCGGAGTCGAGGATGGCATGCTGCTGATCCGCAACTATCGGACGCAACAGATGGCGAAACCTCCCACGATCACGCGCGTGAAGTTCGCCCAACTGGCCAACTATCTTCCCAAGGATACAGCCAAGGTAAGCCCGACGCAGCGCGCGGAGGACATCCGCAAGCGTGATGAAGCCCATCTGCGACGGCTAAAGGAGTGAGATCGAAGGCTCTTTGCAGGGATCAGCGCGCCCGCCGCCAAGGATAGGGAAAGAATGTGCAGAGCCGCATCGGAATGAAGAGTTGCTACACGTCCTTGCCTACGGATCAGAGCATGGCGGCGGATCGACGCTGACAGGACAAAAGCACATGGAGTGGAGCGATATGGCGGACAAGGCGGAGGTCATCGTCTGCGGCGCGGGTCACAATTCACTCGTCGCCGCGGCCTATCTCGCCAAGGCGGGGCTCGATGTCCTCGTGCTCGAGAGGAATGAGATGGTCGGCGGCGGCGTGATCTCGCGCGAGATACCGGGCGCGCCGGGCTTCATTTGCAATCCGCACGCGCAGGGCATCATCCTGATGGCGGCCAATCCGGTGATAGCCGACGACGAGCTGGGCCTCATCTCCCAATTCGGCCTGAAGATGACCGAATTCGACACGATGTACGCCACCCAGTTCGATGACGGCGGGTTCATCGTGCAATATTGCGACGTCGACAAGACCTGCGCGTCGATCGCCCAATTCTCGGAACGCGATGCAGAAGCCTATCGCCGATTCGCGCGCATGTCGGCGCGGCTTCTCCCGCTGCTTTCGCAGGGGCTGTTCACGCCGCCTACCCCGCTCGGCTCCCTGTTCATGATGCTCGATCAGAGCCGCGAGGGCCGCCTCGTGCTCTCCGAACTAATGAACAGCGCCTATAATATTATCGACAACAGGTTCGACCACGAGCGCGTGAAGCTGCACTTCATGCACTATGCCGCCGAACTGATGCTGAGCCCCGAGCAGAACGGCACCGGCATCGTGCCCTACCTGCTCACCGGCCTGATCCACGCCTACAAGCCGTTCCGTGTGAAAGGCGGATCCGGCCGGCTCAGCCAGGCGCTCGCCGGGTGCATCGAGCATCATGGCGGCCGCATCCGCACCGGCGCGACGGTGCAGTGGATCACCAGCGCGGGCGGCAAGGTGACAGGTGTGGTGCTCGATACGGGCGAGGTGATCGCGGCGAGCAAGGGCGTGCTTGGCTGCGTTCATCCGCACGACGTCGCCGCCATGATCGAGGGCGTCGACCCGTTCGTCGCCAGGCAGGCGGCCCGCGCCGCGCTCAGCAATTTCGGCGCGCTCAACAGCCATGTCGCCCTCAACGAGCCGCCCAAGTATCTCGGCGGCGAGGAAGTGAACCGCGCGATGATGGTGGAATGCGTGCCCGCCGACATGGAGGCCTTCCGTCGCTCTTTCGATGAGCTACGCTACGGCTATGTGCCGGATTACAACAATTACAATGTCGCCATCCTGAGTGAAAACGACCCGAGCGTGGTGCCGGACCCCGGAAAGGCCTCGCTCTATCTGTACAAGTTCGCGCCGCTCCAGCTCGCCGACGGAGGCAACGAAGGCTGGGACGGGATCAAGGAGGAGACGGCGGCGCGGTTCGTCAAGAATTATGGCGCCTACGTCACCAACTGGACCGACGAGAACATCATCGCTTCCTATTCCGAAACGCCGCTCGATATGTATCGACACAATCCTGTGTTCAAATATGGCGACATATTCGGAGTCGGTACTTTTCTCAACCAATTCTTCAGCTATCGCCCGACGCCCGAACTCGGCCAATATTCGGTTCCGGGCGTCGAGGGGCTGTATCTCGTCGGACCGACACAACATCCGGGTGGCGGCGTCACCGGCGGTGGCCGGGCTACCGCGATCAAGCTGATGGACGATCTCGGTATGGCCCTATCGCCCACCTTCAAGATGTGAGGAGAGCCCCATGAAGCTGTTTACGCCGGAAGGGGACGAATTGATGGACGTCAAGGCTCTGCGCCGGGACGGCAACGACATCGTGATCGAAGGCACGATCATGGGCGCCATGCCAACCCAGGCGGTTGTGCGGCCCGAGGAAGCGCGCAAGATGTTCGCGCTGCTCAAGCCCGCGATGCTGCCCTTCCTCGGCTCCTTCCTGTTCCGTAAAGCCGCCAGGCGCCCGCCGCCTCCGCCCAACCCGCTCGCCGGGCTGCTCGACGATTATTGAGCGGAATGATCTGAACCACAGATCGTCAGTGACTGGTTTTCCGTCAATCCTTGATGAGGCTGGCTCTCCATTTACGATTAGAAGACGAGCCATATCGGTGAAACGCGGCAATGACAAACGGCGCGCCGGGGTGAAGGAGAGACCCCCTCTTCTCCTCCGCATAACCGATGCCGACGATGACGGCGGGGACGATCTCGCCGCCGAAGCTCGCCACGCGCCCGGCGTCGGCCACCGTGCCGACAAATAGTCCGCGTCGGTCGTGTAGATGACGGCGGCGGAGCGATCGAGGTCGGCGCCGATCACCGGCTGAACCGGATGGGCGATCGATAAGCGCAACCCGACGTCCAAGCCTGGCGGGTCGATCAGGAAGGTTTCGATTCCGGCCCGTGCGCCGCCGGTCGGGATCAGCTTGCAAGTCATAGTCCGGCCTTCCGTGCTACGCCTCGCCGCAACGCGTCTTTCACGATCCGCCCGTCCTGAATGACCATTGGGATATGAGCCTCGTCTGCGAAAGGCGTGAGGTCGGCCGACATTTTTCGCCTGCGCGGATGGAGTCATGCCGAACTGGGCGCCATATCGGTTGAAGCTGTCACAAGTGACCAGCGTCGGCACAACGAAGGCGCTCCGTTCCGCGGCGAGGGCCGCGGTCGAAGGATCGATCATATTGCCATGCTCGATCCAAATGCAGGCGATATATGAAATTGAGCAGCCTACGCCTCCGCCTGTGCGCGGCAATCAAAAATGGGAGGAGAACGAGGATCAGGATGAGAGTTGGTTGCCGAGGCTGGAATGTCTTGCCCGTGCAGATTGTCTACCGGGTATGCGAACTCACGCGCCAGCGCTTCAGCCGCATTCCCCGCGCGCTTCAGTCGGCGATCTCTTCGCCGCTCCACTCAAACCAGATGGGCAAGTCCGTAGCCCAGTGCGCGAGGATGCGTCGCGAAGATGATGTTACACCGGCTCTCGTGAATATGTGCGCAAGCAGCACAGGGCATGTCTCTTATCGAGCCCCCGTCCAACCTGGCCCTCGAAGCACCATTCCGGGTTTGGCTCCGTTATGGCGGCCGTGATCGACAACCACCACGCCGTTGACGAGCACATAATCGATCCCCTCGGGAAAGGCCGAAGGGTTTTGATATGTCGCTACATCCTGGATCTTGTCGTAATCGAAGATCGTTACGTCGGCGCGCATCCCAAGGCGGATGAGGCCGCGATCGAATAACCCGAAACGCGCCGCCGGCCACGACGTCATCTTACGAACGGCGTCCGGAAGAGTCAGAACGTGCCGGCTGCGCACATATTCGGCAATCACCCGCGGAAATGTGCCGAAGGCACGCGGATGGCCGTCCGCCTGCTGAGGCGCGGTTACGGCCGTGGCGTCGCTGCCGATGCTGGTCCAGGGGAAGCGCAGCGCGGTTTCGATATCCTGCTCGCTCATGCCGAAGAACAGGGCGGTGGCGCGGTGAGGCTGCCCCGCAAGAACGATGTCCCAGGCGACATCGGCCGGATCGCGATTCAACTGCCTGGCGATGGTCGCGATATCCTTGAAACGGAACCGATCATATTTCGGACTGTGAGGATCGACGAGTACGACATGGTTCCATCCGCCCGCGGCAGTGATCAGGTTGGTCCAGCCGGGAAGTGAACCGGCGAGGATCTGCTTCTTCAGCTTGGCGCGAATGGTCGGGTCGGCGAGTTTCTTCAGTCCCTTCTCCTTGCCGTCGGCCCAAACCCAGTTCGGCACGGTAATGTCGAGCCCGGTGCCACCCGCGGTATAGGGGTACATATCCGCCGCGATATCGACGCCGCGCGCGCGCGCCGCGTCGATCAGCTTGCCGACTTCGGGCATCAGCTTGCCCCATCCGGGCGCATAGGCGGCCTTGAGATGGTAGATTTCGACGGGCGCGCCGCTTTGTTCGCCGATCGCGATCGATTCGCGAACGGCCTCGAGCAGATGCTCGCCCTCATCGCGCATATGGTTGGCGTAAATTCCCCCATATTGATGCGCGACCTTGGCCAGTTCGACGAGCTCAGGGGTCTTCTGGTAGCTTGCGGGCGCGTAGATCAGCGCGGTTGCAATACCCATCGCACCGGCGCGCATCGCTTCCGCGACATGCATGCGTTCCGCATCCAGTTGCGCGGGCGTAGGCACGCCGTCCACATCGCCCATCACCTCCTCGCGGGCTTGTGTCGCGCCGTAAAACGTCCCGAAATTCAGCGAGGTGCCCTGCCGCTGCAATTGATCGAAATAATCGGCGAGCTTCGCCGATCCGACCGGAGCCCCTCCCTCGCCCGCGATCGCGGTGGTGACACCCTGGCGGAGCTTGCTCTCCGCTCGGCCGTCCTCGAGCAGGCTCTCGCCGGATTGATCCATGTCATCGATCCAGCCGGGCGTGACATAGAGCCCCCTGGCGTCGATCTCGCGCTTGCCGCGGCCCCTGATCAACCCGATCTTGACGAACCGCCCGTCCTTGATCGCGACATCCGCATGAACCCAGGGGTTTCCACTGCCGTCGAGAACCCGGCCGTTGCGGATCACGACATCATAGACCGCCCTCGTCGCCGTCGCGGATGTTGCTTTCGCGCCTCGCCACATCGCGGCGGCCGCCTTCAGGATGACGTCGGGCCTGTCTTGGGCAACCTCGTGCGAGCTCCCCTTCGCGATGATCAGTCTTCGATTGGACGCCGCATGGGCAAAGGTGGCCTGGGCGTCGCGCCAGGCTTGTGCGTCGGCCTCGTCGGGGAACGGCGTCTTCTCCGATACGATGACGGTCACGGGCACGGTCTTGGGCCAGGTCAGGCGGTGATAGGCGCGCGACACCGATACGAATGATTCCGCGAGCGCCAGAAGCTGGCGGGTTTCGGGAGTCGAAGGCGCCTTGCGCAGCGCGGCGATCCCCGATTTGTGCAACGCCTCCTGTCGCACGACCGCTTCGTCGGTGAAAAATTGAGGCACATTCGCATCGACCAGAACCGCGCCGCCAAACCAATCCGGATGCTTGCCGGTGATGCTGGTCGCGATCTCACCCGCCAGCGAATGCGAGACGAGGATGGTGCCGTGCGTCGCGCCCAGCGCCTGCAGGCCCGCCGCCAGATCTTCCGTCGCGCTGTCAAGGCTCCACGGCCCGAGCGCCTCATCGCTGCCCCCCATGCCAGCCCGGTCATAGGTGATGACCTCGGCGCCCGTCTGCCTGGCAAGCTCAGGGGCCAGCGTCGACCATTCGGAAGAGCCCTCGCCCCCGCCCGCATCGAGCACGATCGCGGGGAGCTTCCCGGGAGTGACGTGGAAAACGATCTTGCGGCCATCGCGCTCGATCACTCGCTTTCCGGCATCGCCGGCCGGCGTGGCCGCGAACAGCGCGGTGCAGGGCACACATATGCCGAGCACGAATGTGATGAATTTCGTCAGTCGCATCGCCGGGTGCTCCAGATGCTTCCATGAAAAACGTAACCGTCTGCGTTCTATTCAGAATTTGACATCGAAGGCCACGCCGATGGTCCGCGGCTGGATAATCGTCGCGTTGATCTGCGTAACCGCGCCCGTCGCTTGATTGTTGAGAAGACTGAGCGAGGAATAGGCGCGCTCGTCGGTTACGTTCTTGGCGAACATCCGAAACGTATAGCGTCCGTCCGATACGCTCGCATTGAGATCGAGCGCGGCATAGCCCGGCAAGCGTCGGGAATCGGGGGCGTGCGTCACGTCGGAGTAACGCTCGCCTACCAGCCGCAGCCCGAAGCCGGCCGTCCCTCGCCAGTCGGCGGAGAGATCCTGTGTATAGGATGCGCTGACCGATCCGCTCAGCCGGGGAACATTCGGAAGCCTGTCGCCGTCATCGCCGCCGATGATCGGCACATTTTCCGTGAGCACCGAATGGATGTAGGCGAAGGTTCCGTTCACCTCCAGGCCCGTAAAGGGGCGGATGGTCAGGTTGGCCTCGATTCCCTGGCTGCGCGCCTTGCCGCCGTTCACTATATAGCTGAACCCGGCGCCCGCGCTGGTCAGCAACTGGATATCGTCCCAGTCGATCCGGAACGCCGCCGCATCGATCAGAACGGCATTGTCGGCGAGCTCGGTTTTCACGCCGATCTCGTAATTGGTGAGCGTGTCCGACTTGAAAGTCGGATCGACACCGGGAAGCGCCAGGTTGGGGCCGCCGGGGCGATAGCCGCTGGCGACGCGGACATAGATCATCGTATTGTTCGTCGGCTTGAAACGCGCACCGGCGCTATAGGTGGTCACGCCCTCACTCGATTTCTGGTTCAGCAGGCTGATCGGAGGAAGAATCGAACCGCCGCCATATTCGCTGAAGATCTGATGGTTTTTCGAATAGCGAACGCCGCCGAATAGCTCGAATTGATCGGTGATTCTGTAGTTTACATTCCCGAATATCGCCCATTCCTTATAGATCGAAGGCAGATTCCCCTCGAACAGCGGATCGACTCCCGGGATAGGAACACCATCAATCGTCAAGGCGCTGGGGGATTGATAATTGGAAGAATTCTCATGGGTATAGAAGCCGCCGAGGAGCCACTGCAGCGGCCCGCTTCCGGCGGACTGCACGCGCAGTTCCTGCGTGAATTTCTTGAGACGGAGACGATAGGTGTAGATCGACTTGCCCGGCGGGAGTCCAAAGAAGGGAAATGCCACTCCATAAGTGTAGGAGGCATCCGTTATTTGGGACGTCTTCGTATCGGAATAGCTCGTGGCTGATACAACCTCGAATGTGTCACCCTTATATTCGATCGCCCCGGATATGAAACCTATGCTTTTCCTGAAGGGCTGATCCGTCAGGTTATCGTCCTTGAGATCCCCGAACAGCGGCTGCCGAGTGACATCGTCGAGCGCCATGCTGGCATTACCGCGAGCCTTCGTGCGCTGATAAAGCCCGTTTACCTTGACCGACAACGCATCCAGTGGCTGCCAGTAAAGGCCGAGACGGGCACTTTGCTGCTTCACGCTGTTCTGATTATGCTGGCCGGTGACGGCATTGTCGATGAAGCCGGGGGTATCTTCCAGCGCATAGCTCGCCACGAATCCGAGCTTGCCGGGGACGATAGGCCCGCTCACATTGGCGCGCAGGCCTCCGCCCGCCCGGCCGCCGCTCTTCACGCCCAGAAAATCGCCGCCCGCCCGAACCGTAAATCTCTCGAGCGACGGCGATGTGAGGACATATTTCAACAGACCGCCCATCGCGCTGGCGCCATAGAGCGTGCCTTGCGGCCCGCGCAGAATCTCCATCCGATCGATATCGTAAGGAAGAAGATCGAGCTGGAAGGCATTGCCTCCGCCGTAGGTCGAACTGCTGCCGACCGGAGCGTCGTCGATATAGGTCGCAACCGTGCTGCCGCGCCCGATCGGCGCTATGCCGCGGATGCTGATCGTCGTCTGTCCGGGCGATCCGCCTGAATCCACCTGGAACGCCGGAACATAGGAGCTGACGTCCGTCAGCTGGGTAGCATGAAGATCGTTCAGCAATTTGGGCGATACGACGCTCACGCCCGCCGGCACATTGAGAACGCTCTCGGTCCTCTTTTGCGCGGTCACGACGATGTCGGCCGGTTGATCCTCGACATGTGCCGCTGTCTGCGCATGGGCGGGCGCGGCAACAAGGCCCGTAATCGCGCAGCTCGCGATGAGCAGAGCTTTAGCGCCTCGAATGTAAGCAGGTTTCACCTTGCGTCCCCTCCGCTACTTGATCTGATGTGCCTCATTGCGTTTGTCTTGCCGGGCGGTTCTCCGTTGGCTGGCGCAACCTGGTCGGCGACAGGTCTTCAGGCCGGATCCCCAGCGCTGCGAAATCTTCGGTCGCGGGCAGCCGTAGCGCGAGACTCGCCGCAAGCGAGCTCAGGGCCGGTGCGGTCTGGATGCCGTAGCCGCCAAGCGCGGCCAGCCAGAAAAATCCGGGCAGATCAGGATCGTAACCCACGATCGGCGAGCGATCCTTCACGAACGATCGAAGCCCTGCCCATTTGCTCTTGATCCGGTGGACCTCGATCGTGGTCAGCTTCTGCAAGCGATCCGCGGCGATCGCCACATCGAGCTCATCGGCCTGGGCGTCTTCCGGTTCCGAGAGCGTCTCATCGGCCGGCGATATCAGCAGCAGGCCGGCATCCGGCTTCATGTAGAATTGCTCTTCGGCGTCGAGGATCATCGGCCAGTCGCACGCGTCCAGCCCTTCGGGCAGGTCTATGAGAGCCGCCGTTCTTCGCCTCGGCTCAAGCCCGATCGGCCGTGCGCCCGCCATTGCGCCGATCTCATCGGCCCACGCACCCGCGGCATTGATGAGAATAGAGGCGCGGTAGGCACCCTGCGTGGTTTCGACGGTCCAGCGACTCTCTCGTGAACCGCATTTGATTCCGGCGACCTTGGCGCCAAGAACGATCCGACCACCCCGCTCTTTCAGCAGCTTGAGATAACCCTGATGCAGGGCATGAACCTCGATATCGGCGGCCCCCGTATCCATTATGGCGCCGAGCAAACCCTCCGGACGCAGGGCCGGGCACAGCGCTGTCGCGGCAGTCGCACCGATCCGCTGGAAATTCTTCGCAGGCAGTTCGTGTGTGATGAAACGCTCGAACGCTGCATGCTGCTCGACACGGTCGAGGATCATGACCTTGCGCGGCGTGACGAGTGGCTCGTCGCAGAAGCCGGCCGGGGGAGAATAGAAGAAATCGCGACTTGCGCGGGTCAGCGCACGAATAACGGCGTTGCCATAGGCCTCCACAAACAGGGCAGCGGAGCGCCCGGTGGAATGATAGCCGGGGTGATCTTCCATTTCGAGCACGGTCACGCCGCATTGCTCGGCCAGATGAGCGGCTATGGCCGCTCCTGCGATGCCGCCGCCGATGACGATGGCGTCGACATCATGCGCGGCCATGAATCACCCCTTGCCCCATCCGAGTCATGCCGCCTTTTTCCAGACCGGCTATTTTCTTAAACAGAAAAATTTTCCCTGTCATTGAAATTTTTGCTCCACGCTTCCAAATCCGCGCGGAGAGGACGATTTCGGGTCGAACTCCTGGGTGTAGGCACATGAAAGATTTGCCAATGCGTCGAAAACTCGCGATTCAGACCTATGGAAGAAGGAACGAATCGAGCGGCAAGCGCGTGAGCGACGAAGCAAATCCAGGAGCCATTCTCAGGAAGCTGCGATCCCAGCGGGAATGGACGCTCGCCGATGTATCCCAACGGACCGGCTTTCCGATCTCCACGCTATCCAAGATCGAAAAGGGACAGGTCTCGCTCAGCTACGATAAGCTCGCGCGGATCAGCAAAGGGCTGGACGTCGATATCGGCGTCTTTTTTGCGCGCGACGATGCGCGACTGACGCAAGCATCGCTCAACGGCCGCAGGAGCATCATTCGCAAGGGCGAAGGGAGGACGATAGAAACGCGCTCCTATCTGAATCGCTTCCTGGCGACCGATCTTCTGAACAAGCGCTTCGTCCCCATCCTGGGGCAGGGGTTCGCCACATCGATCGATGATTTCGGCGAGATGATCCGCCATGAGGGTGAGGAATTCTGTTACGTGCTGGAAGGTACGCTGGAGTTGCACACGGAGGCCTATGCGCCGGTCACGCTGGAAGAAGGCGACGCCATTTATTTCGACAGCGGCATGGGGCATGCCTATATTTCTGTCGGTGATACGCCCTGCAAGGTGCTGTGCATATGCTCCGGAGATGAATCCAAGCTGATCGACACCTTCAGGAGCGAGGATGGCCTTGCCGCCGCGCATGGCGGCGGCCTTCCCGGCAAGAAGCCCTCGCGCGGCCCAAAATCACGCGGCAAAGCGGCATCCGGCAGCCGATCTTCCGGCGATTCCTGAGTCCACTCTCGCGCGAGGCGTTCAGCCGCTCTTCGCGCTTTCCGCATCGAGTCGGTCGAGCAGGGCTTCGGCGGCCGCCCGCTTGACATGCCCGAACCCGCGCACCTTCAACGCGGCGGCGGCAAGGTCGATCGTGGCCTGCAGATTATCCGGCGTCAGCGCCGCGATCCGCCGGTCCATGACATGAAGGAACCGATCGCGCAACGTCCGCTCCAACTTCCGCTCATGCGTCTGGCCGAAGACATCGAAGGGGCTTTCCCGCAACCGGCGCAGGCTCGCGAGGAGTTGGAAGAGCGGGAAAATCCAGGGTCCGAAGACCATCTTGCGCGGCACGCCGGTATGGGGGTCGCGCTTCGCCAGCAACGGCGGCGCGAGATGCACGCGGACCGCGCGCATGCCGCCAAACTCCCGCGCGAGCGCTTCACGGAACCGGCCATCGGTAAAGAGGCGCGCGACCTCATATTCATCCTTATAGGCCATCAACTTGTAAGCCGCGCGCGCCATTGTCTCGAGCAAAGCGTCACCGCCTTCGACCTGTTGCGCCGCTTCCCGCGTAACATGCAGAAGCCGCGTATAGCGTTCCGCATAGGCGGCGTTCCAATAGGCCCGCAGATCGGCGGTGCGCGCCGTGATGAAGGCATCGATATCGAAGGAACGGTCTTTCTCGGCCGGATCGGCGAGGGCCGCTGAGCGCCCCGCCGCAAACGCCCGTAAATTGGCCGGAACCGCCTTCCCGTTCAGCGCGATGGCCTGCTCGATAGCCTCGCGAGGGAGCGGGATCCCGCCCACTTGCCAGGCATAGCCCAGCATCATCATGTTCGCGGCGATGGAATCTCCGAACAGCGTTTCGGCCAAGCCGGTCGCGGGGAAGATTTGCGGCGGTCTGCCGGAAGCTTCGGTCAAGATCTTCGCGAGGCCGTCGGCGGCGGGTATCGCTTCGCTATTCGCCTGGAATGCCGCGGTGGCCGCCACATCTCCATTCGCCACGACCAATGTGTCGGCCGAAAGGGTTTCAAGGCATTCCGGCTGGGCAGCGGCAACCATGTCGCAAGCGATCACGGTCATGGCGCGCGAGCGCCCGATCTTCGCGGCAAGAACGGCCTCCCTGCTTCTGCTCAGGCGAACGTGGCTGAACACCGCCCCGCCCTTCTGGCTGAGGCCGGTCATGTCGAAGAGATTGACCGCCAGGCCTTCGATCCGCGCCGCCATGCCGAGGATCGCCCCCACCGTCACCACCCCGGTCCCGCCGATACCGGCGACCATGATGTTGAAATTATCGGCAACGATCGGGAGCTTCGGTTCGGGGATTTCCGATTCGGAGAATGTTTCGTCCTTCGGAGATGAACGCAGCCGCGCGCCCTCGATCGTAACGAAGGAAGGGCAGAAGCCCTTCCGGCACGAAAAATCCTTGTTGCAGGCGGATTGATCGATGCGCCGCTTCAGCCCCAACTCGGTTTCGAGCGGCGCGATTGCGAGGCAGTTCGATTGCGCCGAACAATCGCCGCACCCTTCGCAGACCAGTGCATTGATGAAAACGCGCCGATCCGGATCGGGGTACGCATCGACCTTGCGACGGCGTCGCTTTTCCGCCGCGCAGACCTGATCGTAGATCAATACGGTAACGCCCTGCTCGTCGCGCAGCATGCGCTGGACCACGTCCAGTTCATCGCGATGCCTGAGGTCTGCTGGCGGCGGCAACGGTTCGTCCGCGAAACGCCCCGGCTCTTCCGAGAGCACGACGATCCGTCGGACGCCTTCCGCCGCGACCTGCCGAACGATTCCGCCAACGGTGAGGCCCCCTTCCACCGGCTGCCCGCCTGTCATCGCCACCGCATCGTTGAAGAGGATCTTGTAGGTGATGTTCACGCCCGCATGGACGGCGGCGCGGATCGCGAGCGAGCCCGAATGGCTATAGGTTCCGTCGCCCAGATTCTGGAAGATGTGCGGTGTTTCCGTGAAGCGCGACAATCCGATCCAGTTCGCGCCTTCGGCGCCCATTTGCCCCATCGGCAAGGGATTACGCTCGGGGTGGAACACCGCCATGCCGTGACAGCCAATGCCGGTCGCCCCGACCGAACCCGCCGGAACCTTGGTCGAGCTGTTGTGCGGACAGCCGGCGCAAAAGGCGGGTCGGCGCATCGCCACCGGCGCCTTCGACGCAACCGGCGCCAGCGAAACCGCGAGATCATCGCCGGAAAACACGTCCATGAGATCGGGCAGAACCGCCCTGATCCGCTGCGCTATCGCCCCGGCAACCAGCTTGCCGTCAAGCACCCTGTCCGAAGGCAAGAGCGCGATGCCGTCGGGCGTCGCCTTGCCGCTGATCCGGGGCCGGATCGGCCGATTGAACAGCAGCTGTCTGGCCTGATTTTCGCCGTGGGCCTGTTTTTCCTCGATGAACAGGATTTCCTCGGCCTTTGACGACGCCGCAACCAGCGCCTCCGGCTCGAGCGGATAGATCAGCCCGATCTTGTAAACTCCGATCCCCGCCCCGCGGCATAGCGTTTCGTCCAGACCCAACAGCATCAGCGCCTCGACCACATCGGCATAGGCCTTGCCCGCCGTCGCAATCAGGAACCGGGGTTGATCCGCACCGAAAACGATGCCGTCCAGCCGGTTGGCGCGCGCAAAGGCTTGCGTTCGCGGTAGCCTGAATTGCAGCAGCCGCTCCTCCTGGCGCTGCACGGCGATGAATTCCGGCCTGATATGAACACCCCCTTGCGGCATCGCCACTTCCGGCAGCACGAAATCCTCGGGGAGGAAAAGATCCAGCACACCCGTCGATTCGGCCGTCTCGTTGACGATCTTGAGCCCGACAAGCGCCCCGGAGAAACGGGACATCGCGATTGCGGCCAAGCCCATGGAGAGCACTTCCGCCACCGACGCCGGGTAGAGAATGGGCACCCCCCAACTCGCCAGCGTCACATCGCTCTGGTGCGCCGTGGTCGAGGATTTTCCGGCGTGATCGTCTCCGAAGATCAGCACGACGCCGCCGAGCGGCGATGTGCCGGCGAGGTTTGCGTGCTTGATCGCATCGCCTGATCGATCCACGCCCGGCCCCTTTCCGTACCACAGGCCGAACACGCCATCGACCTTGCGGCCCGGCATGAAATCGATCTGTTGCGTGCCGGCAACCGCTGTCAGCGCCAGATCCTCATTGAGCCCCGGATCGAACAGGATGTCCTGCTCGCGAAGGATCTCGGCCGCTTTCCACAATTCCGCATCGTAGCTGCCGAGCGGCGATCCCCTGTAACCGCTGATATAGCCCGCGGTCCGGAGGCCCTTGCGCCGGTCCAGCTCGCGCTGGACGATCGGCAATCGCACCAGCGCCTGACGACCGGCGACAAGCGCCCGATCCGGTCCGAACGCATATTTATCATCCAGGCTGACGACCCGCGCAGTCATGGGCTTTCTTCCTCACAGATTGCTTTGCACCGCCGCGATGGCGTCGCCTCATTCTCCAATTTAAAATTATCTGATACAGAAAAATATTTGCATATCCAGAGATTCTGACTAGGCTCGCAAAATCACGGACAGGAGGGGAGCGGGCGTGCGATCAGGGGCGAACTGGTTCCGCAGATTGCTGTTGCCCGGCTTTGCATTCAAAGCAGTCGTCATCGGCGGCGGCTATGCGACGGGGCGGGAGCTGGCGACGTTCTTCATGCCGAGCGGCCCCTGGGGCGGGTTGCTCGGTATGGCGGTGGCGATCTGTGTCTGGAGCGCGGTCTGCACGCTCACCTTTCTGATCGCGGTGCGGATCAAGGCGCGGGATTATCGCAGCTTCTTCGCCTATCTGCTCGGCCCCTTCTGGCCCGCCTTCGAGATTGTGTTCGTGCTGGGCATGATCCTGATCCTCGCGGTGTTCGCCGCGGCGGCAGGGGCGATCGGCCAGGCTCTGTTCGGGTGGTCCACGATCATCGGCGCGCTTCTTCTGGTTGGCGCGATCACGATCTTCGCGACATTCGGCAACGAGTCGGTCGAGCAGCTTTTCAAATATGTGTCCTTGTTTCTCTACGGCACTTATGCCCTGTTCCTGATGCTGGCCCTGACGAAGTTCAGCGGGCCCATCACAGCCGCGTTCAAAACCCCCGTCGGCCCGGGCTGGTTCACCGGCGGCCTCACCTATGCGGGTTACAATGCGATCGGGGCCGCCCTCATTCTTCCCGTCATGCGGCACCTGCGCAGACCGCGCGATGCCGTCGTCGCCGGTTTCCTGGCGGGGCCGCTCGCCATGGCGCCGGCGATCCTGTTCTTCATCGCCATGTGCGCCTTCTACCCCGTGATCGGAGCCGAGACGTTGCCATCGGACTATTTGCTCGAACGCCTCGATATTCCCATGTTTCGACTGATCTTCCAGGCGATGATCTTCGCCGCCCTCCTCGAAAGCGGAACGGGCCAAATTCACGCCATCAACGAACGGATCGCGCATGCCTATGCGAAGCGCCGCAATGTCGAATTGTCGAACATGCTGCGCGGGATCATCACGATCGCCATTCTGCTGGGGGCGATCTTCGTCGCGGATCGCATCGGCCTCGTTGCGCTGATCGCGCATGGCTATAGCTGGCTCGCGATGGCCATCATCGCCACTTATGTGTTGCCGCTGCTGACGATCGGCGTCTGGCGCATGCTGCGTGCTCGCACGCGGCCTCTCCACCCCTTCTCCGCTCGGAAATCTCTGGAATCAGGGAGCTGATAATGACGCCTCACCTTGCTCCATTCGCCGAAAGCGAGCCATTCCTGTTCGTCTCCGGTCAGTTGGCGTTCGACGCCGACGGCGGCATTTCGGCGGCTGGCATTGACGGGCAGACACGACAGATTATCGCCAATATCGCCAAGGTTCTGCGCGGTACGGACCTATCGCTGAGCGACATCGTCAAGACGACCGTCTGGCTGAAGAACGCGGCGGATTTCGTGGCCTTCGATGCAGCCTATGCCGAATGTTTCGGCGACCACCGGCCGGCCCGTTCGGCCGTTGTAAGCGATCTCGTCCTGCCCGCCGCGCTGATCGAGATCGAAGCGATTGCGCGGCGCAGACCCATGAACGGCAATTGATCCGCATTCATCGCCGGCACCGGTGTTGGCGTTGCCCAACCAGCGCTGGAGCCTGGACTTCGTGCACGACCAACTCGCCACAGGTCGGCGGTTCCGCATTCTCAACATCGTCGATGACGTGTACGCGAGTGTTTGCGGGCGGTGCTCGACACGTCGATCTCGGGCCGACGGGTGGTGCGCGAACTGGGCGATCTGATCGCTGAGCGCGGCAGGCCGAAGATGATCCTCAGCGACAACGGCACCGAGTTCACCTCGAACGCGGTGCTGGCGTGGTCGGGGGATGCCGGCGTGGAATGGCACTAGTCGCGCCGGCAAGCCAACGCAGAACGGCTTCGCCGAGAGCTTCAACGGGCGCATGCGCGACGAGTTGCTCAACGAGACACTGTTCTTCACGGTTCGCCAGGCGCGCTCGATCCTCGCGCGCTGGGTCGATGACTACAACACCGAGCGGCCGCACTCCTCGCTGGGCTACGCCACGCCGGCGGCGTTCGCCGCTGAACTCGAAAAGCAACGGGCGGGTTTAGAGCGGCGAGCGTGAAATCTGCTTCATCCGTTCGTGTCGAGCGCAGTCGAGAAGCCTCGGCTGCGCTCGGCGGAGCCCCTCGACTTCGCTCGGGGCGAACGGTTCTTATTTAACGCTCGACGCTCTCATCTAGAGCGTGGTGCGTTTAATCTGACGCATAGCCGGCAGCCTTGAGATAATTCCAGCATTCGTCGGGCGAGTAGAGGTCGCAGATGCTGCCGACGGCGCGCCAAAGGGCATCGATGGTTCGAGCGCCGATGCGGCGCAGGTGCGCCTTGAGCTTGGCGAAGGCCATCTCGATCGGATTGAGGTCGGGCGAGTAGGGCGGAAGGAAGAGGAACCAGGCGCCGCATTCTTTGAGGATGGCCTTGGCTCTCTCGCTCTTGTGGCTCGACAGATTGTCGAGGATCACGACGTCGCCGGGCTGGAGCGTAGGCGCGAGCCGGGTTTCGATGCAGGTTTCGAAGATATGCCGATTCATCGGCCGATCGATGATCCACGGCGCGATCAGGCTGTCGCAGCGCAATCCGGCGATGAATGTCTGAGTGCCCCAATGGCCGAACGGCGCCCGTGCCTTCAGCCGCTGGCCGCGCGGCGCGCGACCGCGAAGCCGAGCCATTTTGGTCGTCGTGCCGGTTTCATCGACGAACACCAGCCGATGCGGCTGCGAACGCATGCGCGGCTGACGGCTGGCGCGCCAGATCCGGCGCGCACGGGCAACATCATCGCGACCGGCTTCGGTCGCCAGCAGCGTTTTTTTGACGGAAGCCCTCAGCCAGCAGGAAGCGCGACAGCGATGACGGATGCACCTCGATTCCGCGCTCCCGCCCCAGCCGCGCCGCCAACTCGGGCATGGTGATATCGCCTTCGCGCTCGACCCAGCCAATCAGCAAATCCCGATAGCGTGAACCTATCTCCCACCTCTCCGCGTCGCCGCGAGAACAAATCGCTTTCCTACACCCCCTGGTAATGTGCCATATAGGTTTCAATTAAACTGAATGAGAAACCGAATTGCCCAAGTTATCGCCTCCGCTCCCGTTTCGCGCGCGTATCCGGCGTGTCATATCGGCGCTTGGCCGTGCGGCTTGGCGTATGGCGGTTCGGGTGTGCCGGAGTAAGGGGGACAGGCATGACAGGGCGCAAACTTCGTCGACTTCCGCCGTCCGTGCGGCAGGCGGGGCGCGGCCTTCCGTGGCGTTGAGAGGCGCGCAATCCCGCACGATCGCGCAGGCCTGTCGCGCCGTGCTGCTCACCGCGAACCCGCGCGCAAAGGCGATGGCGGCGCGGGCGGCGGCGCGGGCGTGGCGGGGCGGTCGGCTGGCGCATCGCTTCGATGTCGCCATGCCCGATCGGCCGGCGCGGCCCCCCGAGCCCGCGCTGCTGCCGCCCTCGCGCATGCCCAAACGCGGGCGAGCGGGATCGGAGCGGACGCGGATCGCCATGCTCCATGCGCTCGCCCACATCGAATATGTCGCGATCGATCTCGCCTTCGATTGCGCGGGCCGCTTCGGCGTGGGTCGCCCGCGCGGCTTCATCGATGACTGGCTTTCCGTGGGCGCGGACGAGGCGATGCACTTCGCGCTGCTCGATCGCCGCCTACACGCGCTCGGCTCGCGCTACGGAGCGTTGCCGGCGCATGACGGCCTGTGGAGCACGGCGGAGAAGACGGGCGGGGATTGCGCCGCCCGCCTCGCGCTGGTGCCGATGGCGCTGGAGGCGCGGGGGCTGGACGTCACCCCCGCCACCGTCGCGCGCTTCGAGGCGGCGGGCGACGATCGCTCCGCGCGCATCCTCTCGCGCATCTATCGCGACGAGATCCGGCATGTATCGATCGGCACGCGCTGGTTCGAAACCCTGTGCCGGGAACGCAGCGCAAACGCCGCCGACCTGTGGAAAACCCTTATCGCCGCCTACGCGCCGGGCGTCGTGAAGCCGCCGTTCAACGACTCGGCGCGACATGCTGCCGGTTTGACGCTGGATTATTACGGGACACTTGCGGCACCGGCCTGATCTGGTCAGACAAGGCTCGCCGAGAGCGGGAGGGGCAATCTCATTTTCGGCACCATCCCACGCCGTCGCCTCTGGCGACGGCGGCTGGATTTTTGTGACCGGAGAGGATCGCCGTGACCCGTAGCTTCCAAGCGAACAACGCGCCCAAAGGGAATAGGCTGCAAGCGAGCAGGGTTTTCCTGAAGGCCGCTGCCGCCGCCGCGATCGCGGGCGGGCTCGTCGCCGCCGCTCCGGCCGCCGCCGCCGATCCGGCGACCGCCACAGCCGCCGCGACCGCGGGGGCCTTCGACGCGGTCTCCACCACCGGGCTCGCCGCCAAGGCCGATCCGATGTTCCGCACCCTGTTCGACAGCTGGAAGCGGATGGACGCGGTGCCCCACGGCGTCCTCTCGGTGCCCTCGCAGCAGCCGGTCAAGGATTTCCGCTTCTCCTCCAGGTTCGGCGTGCGCGTCGATCCCTTCAACCACAACGCCTCGATGCATCCGGGCCTCGACATGGCGGCGCCCAAGGGCACGCCGGTCTATGCCACCGCGGACGGCATCGTCGATCGCGCCGAGCGCGCGGGCGGCTACGGCAACATGGTCGAGATCAACCACGGCAAGGGCGTGCAGACCCGCTACGGCCACCTTTCGCAAATCCTGGTCCATGACGGCCAGCGCGTGCATCGCGGCGATCTGATCGCGCTGGTCGGCTCCACCGGCCGCTCGACCGGCCCGCACCTCCATTACGAGGTCCGCATCGACGGCCGGGCCGTCAACCCGATGCCCTTCCTCCAGACCGCCGCCTATATGACCGCGCTCAAGGATCGCACCCCGCTGCCGGGCGCGTCCGCCACCGCGATGGGCGGGCCGGAAGACCCCGACGGCGGCTGAGCCCCGGCTTGCGGGCGCGGGCCGCGCCGCCTATCTCTCCCGCATGAGCGATCCCGCCATCGATATCACCCCCGCCGCCGCCGCGCGCGTCGCCGCGATCGCGGGCAAACAGGGCAAGCCGGCGATGCTCCGCCTCTCGGTGGACGGCGGCGGCTGCGCGGGCTTCCAATATGTCTTCGGCCTCGCCGATACGATCGCCGAGGACGACGTGATCGCCGAGCGGGACGGGGTGCGGCTGGTGGTCGATCCGGTCAGCCTCTATCTGGTGCGCGGCTCGGCGGTGGATTTCGTGGAGTCGCTGGGCGGCGCGGCCTTCCGGGTCGAGAATCCCAATGCGGCGTCCGGCTGCGGCTGTGGATCGAGCTTCTCCGTCTGAAAAGAGTCCATCGTCATTGCGAGCGTAGCGAAGCAATCCAGGCCGGGACCGGATTGCTTCGTCGCTATGCTCCTCGCAATGACAATGTTTGGGAGACTATCCCGGCCCTTTCGGAGGCGGCACGAGCCCGCTAGGAAGCGGGCATGCGGATCGCGACCTTCAACGTCAACGGCATCGCCGCGCGCCTGCCGAGGCTGCTCGAATGGCTGGATGAGACGAAGCCCGACATCGTCTGCTTGCAGGAGCTGAAGGGCGACGACGCCAAGTTCCCGGCCAAGGCGATCGAGGAGGCCGGCTATGGCGCGGTATGGCACGGGCAGAAGGGCTTCAACGGTGTCGCCGTCCTCGCGCGCGGCCGCATCCCCGTCGAGCGGCGGCGCGGGCTCCCCGGCGATCCCGACGACACCCACAGCCGCTATATCGAGGCGGAGGTGGACGGGCTGATCGTCGCCTCGCTCTATCTGCCCAATGGCAATCCCCGGCCAGGCCCCAAGTTCGATTACAAACTCGCCTGGATGGATCGCCTGATCGCGCATGCCGCCCAACTGCTGCCCGAGGAGAAGCCCGCCATCCTCGCCGGCGACTTCAACGTCATTCCCACGGACATCGACACCTTCTCGGTGCGCGCGATGCGGGAGGACGCGCTGACCCAGCCGGAAAGCCGCGCCGCCCTCCGCCGCCTGCTCCATCAGGGCTGGACCGACGCGATCCGCGTCCGCCACCCCGAGCCCGCGCGCATCTATACCTTCTGGGATTATCAGGCGGGCGCCTGGGCGCGCGACGCGGGCTTCCGGATCGACCATCTGCTGCTCTCGCCCTTCGCCGCCGATCGGCTGCGCGATGCGGGCGTCGACAAGGCGGCGCGCGGGCGGGAGAAGGCGTCCGACCATGCGCCGACATGGGTGGAGATCGCCTGATCGCCACCGATCTGTCTTCCGAGCAGCCGCCGCTGGCGAATCTGCTGCGTCGCGCCGCTCTGGCGATCGCGCTGGTGCTGACCGTGCTGCTCGGCGTGCGCGCGGCGCATCCGCCCGCGCCGTTGCCGGTCAGCGCGCCGCCCAAAGTCTTCTCCGCCGATCGCGCAATGATCGACGTGCGCGCCATCGCGGTGCGCCCGCATCCCACCGGCAGCGCGGACAACGCCCGCGTGCGCGACTATCTCGCCCGCAGGCTGGCGGGCATGGGGCTGCATGTCGAGCAGCGCCATTATCTGATCGATCAGCCATCGCTCGCGCGCCTGCTCCAGTGGAGCAACGGACGGGATCGGCCGAGCGAGCTGGTCGACGTGCTGGGCGTGCTTCCCGGCCGCGATCCCTCGCTGCCCGCGCTGATGCTGATGGCGCATTACGATACGGTCTGGGGCTCGCCCGGCGCGCCGGACGATACGGCGGGCGTGGCCTCGGCGCTGGAGGTGGTGCGCGCGCTGAAGGCGCGGGGCCGGCCTCTTCGGACCGTGAAGCTGCTTTTCACCGATAGCGAGGAGATCGGCCTTTCCGGCGGGCGCGCCTTCTGGCAGGGCGACATCGCCCAGAACCATGTCGGTATCGTCATCAACCTCGAATCCCGCGGCGGCGGCGGCCGCGCGACGATGTTCGAGACGGGCGTGGACAACGGCGCGATGATGGCGCTGTTCGCGCGTGCCGTGCGCCATCCGGTCGCCAATTCGATGACCGTGCTCGCCTATCGCCACATGCCCAATGACACCGATTTCACGCCGGTGAGGAAGCTCGGCATCCCCGGCTTCAACTTCGCGATGCTGGGCCGTGCCGCGCTTTACCATTCGCCGCTGGCGACGCCGGACCGGCTCGATCCGGGCAGCGTGCAGGATATGGGCGGGCAGGCTCTCGATCTCGCCTCGGCGCTCGCCTCCTCGCCGAGCCTGCCGCCCAGGATGCGCGACGCCACCTTCTTCGACGTGGGCGGCGCGTGGCTGATCCATTATGCGCCGGGCTTCGGCTGGCTGATCCTGCTGGGCGCGGCGGGATGCTGGGGCGCGGCGTGGATCGGGGCGCGGCGGGCCGGGCTGGTCACGATCGGCGGCGTGGTCGCCGGCCTGGCGAGCGCGCTGTGGCTGGCCGCGATCGGGGCGATGCTGCTGGAGACGCTCAACCTCGTCTCGCTCACGCCTTCACCCAACTATTATGACCGGCTGGCCAAGCTGCCGCTGCTGGAGGCGCAGGCGATCCTCGCGGCTATCGGGTCGCTGATCGGCTTCATGGCGCTCAAGCGGCCGCGGCCGCGCATCTGGGCGGCGGTCGCACCGCTGGCTCTCGCTCTGTTCGGCATGATCGAAGGCGGCGGGAGTTGGCTCGCGCTGCTCGGCTTCATCGCGGCGGCGATCGGCCTGCTCGCCGGGCGCGAAGGCGCGCCGCTCTGGGGCGGGTGGTTGGGCGCGTTGCTGCTTCTGCTGCTGATCGCGCTGCTGGTGCAGTGGGAGGCGGCGCAGGCGGCATGGCTGTTCGCCTGGCCCGCGCTGCTGACCGGCGCGGCCGCGGCGCTCGCCGCCTGGCTCGATCCGCGTATGCGCGGTCTCGGCATCCTGATCGCGGCCGGAGCGGCGGTAGCGGCCGTGGCCCCGCTGCTGCCGCTCGCACACCTCGCTTTTCTCGCGGTCGGCGCGTCGATAGCGGTGGGGTGGACGGTGCTGCTGCCGATCCCGGCCGCCGCTTTCTGGCCGATCGGGCGGCTGGGCGGAGGCCACCGCATCGCCTGGCTGATCGCCGCCGCCTGCCTGGTCGCCGCGCTCGTCATCGCCGTCCGCGCGCGGACCAGCCCGCTCGCGCCGAGCGTGCCCGCCTACAGTTTGGACAAGCCGGCGCGGTGACGCCTCATACTCTTAGGTTCTTCTCATCCGTTCGTGTCGAGCGAAGCCGAGACAGGGCTTCGAGCGCAGTCGAGAAGCCTCGGCTACGCTCGGCTGAGCCCCTCGACTTCGCTCGGGGCGAACGGTTCTTATTTAACGCTCGACGCTCTAGGTGGCTCGCCCGAGGGACCGTCCTTCGACTTCGCTCAGGACGAACGGTGGAAAGCAGCCCTACAGCGCCTTGTCGTAAATCCGGTAGATGCGGTTGATGCGGCTCTCGATGGCTTCGGCGATCGAGACCATCCCCTGATTGTCCTCCAGGATCCAGCCGATCTCGCCGCGCGACGCGTGGAACTTCTCGACCGAATCGCGGCGGATATATTCGATCATCATGAAAGCGAGCTGGGAGGCGAGGCGCGTCGACTGAAGGCGCTTCTTCACGCCCATCAGCGGCACGCGCATGGTGCGCACCTTAGGATAACCGGAAAAGCCGCCGTGCAGCCGCCACAGGAGCTTGATGAAGCCGAAAGGGAAAAGCTCCCCGTTCAGATCCTTCTGCATCTCGTTCAAATCCGGCAGCGTCATCATGAAGGCGACAGGCTCGCCCTCCACCTCCGCCACCCGGATCAACTCCTCGAACACGATGGGCTTCAGCTTCTTGCCGGCATAGGCAATCTCGGCGTCGGTCAGCGGCACGAAGCCCCAATTGTCCGACCAGGCGTCGTTCAGGATCGAGAGGATCAGCGCCGCCTCCTCGGCGAAGCGGCTCTTGTCCACCTTGCGCACGGTGATGCGCTGGTTGCGCTCGCCCGAGGCGACGATGCGCTTCACGATCTCCGGAAAGGTCTGCTCGATATCGAGCTCGTAGGTGTAGAGATCCTTGGCCTTGGCGTAGCCGGCCGCCTCGATCCAGGCTTCATATTCGGGCTTGTTATGGCCCATCATCACCGTGGGCGAATGGTCATGGCCCTTCACCAGCAGGCCCGGCTCATCCCAGATCGAGATGGAGATGGGGGCGAGCACGCGCGTCGTGCCCTGACGCTTGAGCCAGCTTTCGGCGTGCGCGATCAGCGCGGCGGCGACGGCGGCGTCGGTCGCCTCGAACATGCCCCAGTTGCCGGTGCCGGGGCCGCCGCCCTGCTCGACGGGCATCGCCTGGACGAGATCATCGACCTGCGCGGAGATGCGGCCGACCGGCTCGCCGTCCCGCTCGGCGATGAAGAAGGCGGCGCGGCCGTGGCCGAACCAGGGATTCTTGCCCGGGGTGATGAGGCCCATCACCTCATCCTTGAGCGGAGGCACCCAGGCCGGATCGCCCGCGTTCAGGCGGAAGGCGACCTCGACGAAGCGCTTGCGGTCGCCCTTGGTGAGAACCTCGCTGATCCGGATGCCGCCCGCCATGCCTACCCCTCCTGATGAACGGGCGCAGGCTTAGGCGATCGGGCGCGCAAGGCTAAGCCTTTTTTGCCTGAGGCGCTCAGGCCGCCTTGTCGCGCCGGCGCGGATGGCCCTTGGCGACCACGCCACCGGAAAGCTCACGCACCTTGGGATAGATGGCCGCCACCTCGTCGGTATAGCCGAGGTTGAACACGGTCGGGCTCTTCTGCTTGCGATCGGCGCGTTCGTAGAGCGTGCCGAACAGGCGATCCCAGAACAGGTTGGTGATGCCGAAATTGCCGTTCTCGTCGTGGAAATGATGCTCCATGTGGCGCTGCTTGATGCGCGCCAGCCAGGGGTTGCGCGGCTTGTAGGCGAGATGCTGGATGCAGTGGCAGAACTCGTAGAAGCAGGTGGTGAAGAGCCCGGTGGCGAGCGCCGCGCAGGCCGCGCCGAAGCCCTGGTGAAAGGGCAGGCCGATCAGGAAACCGATCGGCATCGTCGCCAGCGCGATCGTCGGCAGCGTGGTGTGGAGCGCGCCGAACAGCACCTCGAGATGGTTGGGATCCTGGTGGTGATCGTAATGGATGCGCTTCCAGGTGGCGGCCAGCCAATTATATTTCCACATCCAGCGGCTGTGCAGCACCCAGCGGTGCAGGCAATACCAGACCAGCGGATAGACGAGCACCGCCGCCGCGATCGCCGCGATTGTCGGCAGAACGCCCGCCGGCCGCCAGACGAAGCCCGCGATCGCCAGCGCCGCCACGCTCAGATAGCCGATGATCGCCGGATACTGGATATAGGCGACGATCAGCTCCTTCAGCGTCATCCTGTCGAGATGATGCGATTGGGACCAGAAGCCCGTCCGCCGGATCGCCTTGCTGCTCATGGTGCGCATGTCCCTTGAGATAAGACCTGCCGCTTGCCCGGGCAATGCGGCGCGAATGGGGCGGCCGAAGGGCTATTCCTCGGTGCGGATCAGCACCGTCTCGCCGATCAGCAGGAACAGGAGGAAGGGCGCCCAGGCGGCGAGCAGCGGCGGATAAGCGCCGAGATTGCCCATTGCGATCGCGAAATTGTCCGCCACGAAATAGGTGAAGCCCAGCGCCATGCCGATCACCGCGCGCACGAACAACGCGCCCGATCGCGCCAGACCGAAGGCGGCGACGCCAGCCAGGAGCGGCATCAGCGCGGCCGAGAGCGGGCCGGAAATCTTGTGCCACAGGCTGCCTTC
>Ga0164242_10000511_pt1 | contig 46425 bp, 48 predicted proteins | sample OricomgcompostMG_FD_108783 | JGI IMG/M metagenome (GOLD analysis project Ga0164242, IMG submission 108783) | Miracle-Growth compost microbial communities from Emeryville, California, USA - Original compost - Miracle growth compost (MG) ... | reverse complement strand
GTGGGGAAAACGCAGATGAACAATGTGTGTAGGTATTGAAGATAGTTGAGTGGGGGTTTGTTGTGGGGTTGGGGGGGGGGGGGGTGTTTCTAGTGTATTGGTATCGAATTTTGTTGGGGGTGTATGGGTATTTCGGCGTTTTTTGGTTTATGGGCAACATATATTGGCAGTTTGTGAAGGTGGCTGAGCGGCTAAAAGCGGCGGTTTGCTAAACCGTTTACTAAATTGTAACATGGGTTCGAATCCCATCCTTCACTAAGTGGGCATAACTCAGTGGTAGAGTGTCAAATTGTGGTTTTGAAAGTCGTGGGTTCGAATCCCATTGTCCACCGTGCTAATTTCGTTGCAAGTACCTAAGTAGCTCAGTGGTAGAGCAGAAGACTGAAAATCTTTGTGCCAGTGGTTCAATTCCACTCTTAGTCAAAAACAAAAAACACATTGGGTATGTCAGCTTGGGCTTTGCGTTGGCTGTGTTCGACCAACCATAGGGATATAGGAACCCTATATATGATTTTTGGTTTTTTTTCAGGCCTGGTCGGCATGAGCTTGTCTTTGTTAATTCGACTGGAGTTGGCGGGAACAGGCGACCAAATTTTAGGTGGGGACTATGAATTGTATAATGTGATTATAACAGCTCATGCGCTGGTGATGATTTTTTTTTTTGTAATGCCCGTGCTTGTCGGGGGGTTTGGGAATTGGTTTGTGCCTCTCATGTTAGGTGCACCTGACATGGCTTTCCCGCGCCTGAACAACCTAAGTTTTTGGCTCTTGCCGCCTGCATTGTTTTTGACTTTATTGTCGGCTTTTGTAGAAGTTGGTGTGGGTACTGGTTGGACGCTCAATCCCCCGCTGTCGGGGATAGCGGGCCACCCGGGCGCAGCAGTGGACCTTGGTATCTTTAGTGTCCATTTGGCGGGTGTATCATCATTAGCGGGGGCGATTAATTTTATCACTACAATAGTTAACATGAGGGCGCCCAATGTTTCGATGCACCGTTTACCGTTGTTTGTGTGGTCTATCCTTACTACGGCGATTCTCCTCTTGTTGTCGTTGCCTGTGCTCGCGGGAGCTATTACTATGTTGTTAACTGATCGTAATTTTAATACTTCTTTTTACGAGCCGGCGGGCGGTGGGGACCCGATCTTGTATCAACATTTGTTTTGGTTTTTTGGTCATCCAGAAGTATATATTTTGGTATTGCCGGGGTTTGGTATCATAAGCCAAGTAATCTCCCATTATAGCAACAAGCCGGTGTTCGGGTATCTGGGTATGGTGTATGCACTGCTATCCATAGGGGTTTTGGGTTTTATTGTGTGGGCGCATCATATGTTTACTGTCGGGTTAGATGTGGACACTAGAGCCTATTTTACTGCGGCTACTATGATTATAGCGGTCCCTACAGGGATAAAGATTTTTAGTTGGCTGGCCACGATGTGGGGTGGCACTGTGGAGTTGAAAACCCCAATGTTATTCGCGCTGGGATTTATTGTACTATTTACGGCGGGGGGCTGTACTGGGATTGTGTTAGCGAATGCGGGTCTGGATATAAGTCTGCACGATACATATTATGTCGTAGGTCATTTTCATTATGTGTTGTCTATGGGCGCCGTTTTTGCTCTATTTTCAGGCTTTTATTTTTGGGTAGGTAAAATGACGGGGCATGCGTATAACGAGCAATTGGGTCAGCTACACTTTTGGCTCACATTTATAGGGGTTAATATGACGTTTTTTCCAATGCATTTGTTGGGTATAGGCGGTATGCCCCGGAGGATTCCCGATTATCCGGATGCTTTTGAGAACTTAAACGTAGTTTCGTCCCTAGGCAGCAATATAACCTTGATGGGGACACTGGTATTTATTTATATAGTTTACCGAGTTACTCGGAGTAGTGACGTTGTTAGGTAGTTTGTCTTTGTAAGGGCGGATTGCGCTATGATCAAATTCTGTGATAGCTGAAAGCGGATACCTAGGTATTAGTAAAAGGGACGTTTAAAACATGCGAAAAATTGCGGCTAGAATCGCTTCTTTGACCTGCAAGTTTCCCTGGAGTAATCTAGAAATATAATTTTCAGTAACAACCCAGTGAAGTGAAACATCTCAGTAACTGGTGAAAGAAATCAACCGAGACACCGAGAGTAGCGGCGAGCGAAATTGGTTTGGGCCTTTAAAGTTTTTTTAGTCGTTTAAGAAGGTTTTAGAATAGACCACCATAGAGGGTGCTAGTCCCGTATTTTAACGCAAAGAATTTTAGTGAGTAAGGCGGGGTACGGGGTGCCCTGTTTGAAGAGCGCAGGACCACCTGCGAAGCCTAGAATTACTAATAACCGATAGAGGACAAGTACTGTGAAGGAAAGGTGAAAAGACAACCGGGAGGGAAGTGAAATAGACCTTGAAACTTTCAGCTAGCAAGTGGTTGGAGTGTCCGCTTTGTGCGGGTATGACAGCGTACCTTTTGCATAATGGGTCAGCGAGTTTATATGAATGGCGAGTTTAAGCCGGGAGGCGTAGACGTAGCGAAAGCGAGTTTTAATAGAGCATTGTAGTTATTTGTATAAGACCCGAAGTCGAGTGAGCTAACTATGGACAGGTTAATAGGCTTATGCTAAATGAGACCGAACCCGTGTGTGTTGCAAAATACTGGGATGATCTGTGGTTAGGGGTGAAAGGCTAATCAAACTCGAGGATAGCTGGTTTTCTGTGAAATCTATTGAGGTAGAGCATTTATACGGTAATTTTGAGGGTAAAGCACTTGTCAACGTATAGGAAGGCATGCTGTGTTTTTTTAACGTTGGTAAAACTAAGAATATCAAATATTGCGAGGTATAAATAGACAGGCTGCGGGTGCAAAGATCCGTAGCCAAGAGGGGAATAGCCCGGACCACGAACTAAGGTTCCTAAGAGTAGGTGTAGTTAAAAGGGAGAGGTCGGACCATAAGAGTTAAGAGGTAGGCTTGGAAGCAGCCATCCTTTAAAGAAAGCGTAACAGCTCATTAACCTTGGGGGGTCGATCAAGCTCGAGAATTTAGAGGATATGTGCCTATCGCCGAAGTTGTGGATTTCAGAAAAAATGGTAACAGAACGCCCTGTAGGCTGTTGAAGGCCAATTGTAAAATTAGCTGGAGGTATCGGGGTTGAAAATGCTGGCATGAGTAGCACTAAACAATGTCTGAATCATTGTCACCGTAAGCCCTAGGTTTTCCACGTAAAGATGAACTGCGTGGAGTTAAACGGTCCCTAAGGTTTATGAAGAAATTCGTAGCTGATGGGTAAAGGGGACTAATATTCCCTTTAGTTTGTGTAAAGTGACGTTTTTGTGGTTAGGTACCTAATTATCGGATTTTAGGGTGTTTAACTTCAGGGACCAAGAAAAAGCTTACACGGGGCAACAACCGTACTAAAACCGACTCAGGTGGGCGGGTAGAGTATACTAAGGTGTGTGAGAGAATAATGTTGAAGGAACTCGGCAAATTAGCCCTGTAACTTCGGGAGAAGGGGTGCTAAAGTTAAAAATTTTAGTTTATGTGAACTGGGGGGAGCGACTGTTTACTAAAAACACAGGGCTCTGCGAAATTGTAAGATGAGGTATAGGGCCTGACACCTGCCCAATGCTGGTTAGTGAAAGTAGAGGATTGCTGTCAATTTTATACATAAGCACCAGTGAATGGCGGCTGTAAAACTAACGGTCCTAAGGTAGCGAAATTCCTAGTCGATTGATTGTCGACCTGCATGAATGGTGTAACGACTCCCCTACTGTCTCCAACATTATCTCAGCGAAATTATAGTTTCCGTGCAGATACGGAATATTAACGGTTAGACGGAAAGACCCTATGCACCTTTACTATAGCTTTACATTGGGCTGAAATTATGCATGTGTAGTATAGAAGGGAGTTTATGATGCGCTATCGCCAGATAGTTGTGTAGACGAAAGTGAAATACCTTTTTTGTGTAAGATTGGCTCTAATTCTTCTTTTAGAGGATAGTGTATGGTGGGTAGTTTGCCTGGGGCGGGCGCCTCCTAAAGTGTAACGGAGGTGTACGAAGGTAAACTCAAGCTAGTTTTAAACTAGCTGTAGAGCATAATGGTAAAAGTTTGCTTGACTGCAAGATGGACATATCGAGCAGGGACGAAAGTCGGTCATAGTGATCCGGTAGTTTTTTGTGGACAAGCTATCGCTCAACGGATAAAAGGTACGCTAGGGATAACAGGCTAATAACTCTTGAGAGTCCTTATCGACGGAGTTGTTTGGCACCTCGATGTCGGCTCATCACAATCCTGGGGTTGGAGCAGATCCCAAGGGTTAGACTGTTCGTCTATGAAAGTGGTACGTGAGCTGGGTTTAGAACGTCGTGAGACAGTTCGGTCCCTACCTGCCGTTAATGTTAGAAAATTGAGAGCTGTTTTCTTGTGTACGAGAGGATCGAGAAGAGATTACCAATGGTGTATCGATTGTAGCGCCAGTTGCATAGTCGAGTAGCTACGTAATTTAAGGATAACCGCTGATAACGTCTAGGTGGGAAGCCAGGCTCAAGATTGATTTTCTTAGTGGTGTTAAAGATTATGACATAGATAGGCCGCATGTGGAAATATAGCGATATATGAACAGCATAGTGGTACTAAGCCGTGAAGAATTTGAATATATGTTATTTGAGAATTTTTGAGGGGGGGCTGCAAACCCATACCGAACTTGATCCACAGTCCCTTCTCTGGTTTAATGGATTTTGCAAAAAGTTGTGTGGTCCTTATGCCGTTTGAGCATAGCCAAGTGGCAAGGCATCACTTTTTGACAGTGACATTCCAGGGTTCGAATCCCTGTGCTCCAGGTAGGTTTAGCAGGGTAGAGTAAGGGCTAACTCGTTAGGCTCATGACCTAAAGATGCGGGTTCGAGTCCCGCCCCTCTCAAGGAGCCTTTTGCGGGATATATCTTAATGGTAGAGGATTGGCTTGTCGAGCCAAGAGATACGGGTTCGAGTCCCGTTATCCCCGCGGGGTTTCTAAGGTTGGATTGCGTTGCAGATAGGTGTACGTAATAGATATGCGTTTATGGTGGAAAATTTGTTAGTAGCGTTATATTGTAGCGGCCTTGTTGCCAGTGCGGGTGTAGTTTGGTCCAGCAATCCTGTGCACGCGGTGTTAGCACTGGTTCTTGTGTTTGTCTTTGGAGGCGGCGTTTTGTTGTTGTTGGGTTTGGAATTTGTTTCTTTTACGTTATTGGTTGTTTATGTGGGGGCTATAGCTGTATTGTTCTTGTTTGTAGTAATGATGTTAAAAGTTAGGAGGTTAGAGTTATCAGAATATAAGGGATTGTTCGCGCCTTTGGGCGCCGTGTTTGCGGGGAGTTTTGTCTGCACTTTTTATGCTATTTTTTACAGGGGCCTTTCTGGAGATAAGGTTGTGCCTGGCGGCTTAGGCTATGTGGATTGGTCGGTAGAACTGGATCTGCCATGGAATAGTGTGGCCCTAGCTGAGGTTTTTTTCCGGCACCACGTAGTCGTTTTTTTGGCGCTAGGTTTTATTTTATTATGTGCTATGGTTGGAGCGATTGGGCTGACAGTAGATATAAGGGGTTGGTACATAGGTGGGTCGAAACGGCAAGATATTTTTGTGCAGGTGGCGCGCGATAGCAGTAGAGTTCTTAGATTCATTGAGTGAGGTTGAATATGGTGTGCGCATATAATAAAGGTTTCAGTTGTGTTATACAAATTTTTGATAATATTTTTCATACAGTATATATGGTTATTTCCTTTCACAGCGCGGAGTCTCTGAAGGATAAAGCGGCTTTAGAAAGCAGTGGGTGGTTGGGGTATCATGTATTGCCTTTGTGGATAAGTTTTAGAGTGGCCGTTAACGGCTTTCCCGTTGAAGAGACATTAGTTAAGGTTTTTGCTGTTAAGTACATCGGAAGTTTTATTGACGGTGTATGTATGGACTATATTAGAAATACTAGAATGGAGGGCGAGTGTCTAGTGTTAGCCGCCTTATCTCTGTATTTTCTATTTTTTATATTTTAAGGTGCCTATCATCGTTATTTGGGTGTTCTGGTCTGTATGATGTAAATTTTGTGGTGCATTATCAAAGATTTTGTGTGTATTTGCTAGTTAGTTAGCGGTATATATGTACAGTTTTTGAGTTTGATTCTGGCTCAGAGTGAACGCTGGCGGCAAGCTTTAACACATGCAAGTTGAACGCGACCTACTAGTTAGGTTCGCGTAGCGTACGGGTGAGTAATACACAAAGATTCGCCGACCAATCTGTGATAAGCGGCATACAACTTATAGTCGTGTGTGGTGAATAGTGGATAAGCTTCTAATGAAGTGAAAGATTGTATCGTTGTTCGGCAAGTTTGTGAAAGATTAGGTAGTTGGCGAGGTAAATGCTCCCCAAGCCGAAGATCTTTAGTTGGTCTGAGAGGATGGTCAACCACATTGGAACTGAAATACGGTCCAAACTCCATGAGGAGGCAGCAGTGAGGAATATTGGACAATGGGCGCAAGCTTGATCCAGCGATGCTGCGTGAATGAATTGAAGGTTCTTATCGTAAAGTTCTTTTACTAGTGAGGATTATGACGTTAGCTAGGGAAAAAGCTCCGACTAACTTCGTGCCAGCAGTCGCGGTAAGACGAAGGGAGCAAGTGTTATTCGTCAGAACTGGGCGTAAAGAGTATGTAGGCGGTTTATGGCGGGTTATTTGTGAAAGCCCTGGGCTTAACCTAGGGGCGTGCAGATAACAGCGGTTGACTAGAGTCTCGGGAAGAATTATGGTATTGTAAGAGTTTAGGGGTAGAATCCGATGATACTGACGAGACCACCGGATAGCGAAGGCGATAATTTGGCCTGAGACTGACGCTGAGATACGAAAGCATGGGGAGCAAATAGGATTTGATACCCTAGTAGTCCATGCTGTAAACGATGAGTGTTATATATTGGGATCATTTATATTTCAGTGTATAAGCTAACGCGTTAAACACTCCGCCTGAGGAGTACGCTCGCAAGGGTGAAACTCAAAGAAATTGGCGGAAGTTCATCACAAGCGGTGGAGCATGTAGTTTAATCCGATAATAAGCGCAAACCTTACCAGTTTTAGGGGAAGAGAAATAAAGTGGGAAACCACTTTTGGCCGGAGCTTTAGGGTCACTATAGTTTTGGTAGCTTTTCCTTCAGGTGTTGCATGGCTGTCGACAGTTCGTGGTCGTGAGATGTGTGGTTAAGTCCATGAACGAGCGTAATCCCCTTCATAGTGCGGTTTATTTTTTTGATTTTATTCAAAAGGATTTTTGCTGATACGGCCAGTCTAAAGCGGGAGGAGGGGGGGGAGTAAGTCAAGTCGGTATGACCTATATAAATTGGGCTACATACATGCTACATTGGGGATCACAACGGGAGGCGATAACGCGAGTTGGAGCAAGACCTAAAAAGTCCCCTTAGTTCGAATTGTTCTCTGCAACTCGGGAGCATGAAGGAGGAATCGCAAGTAATCGCGGGCCAGAACACCGCGGTGAACCGTTAATAGGACTTTGTACACACTGCCCGTCACACGCTGAGCGTTGCGTTATCTCGAATTTCGGTGTTGTCAATTGTCAAATTTATTTATTTAGGTCCATAAATTTTTATAGATCGAATAGAGTTGAATTGGTAGGGTCTGTAGAGGGTTAATGTGATAATTGGTGTGAAGTCGTAACAAGGTAGGGGTAGGGGAACCTGTCCCTGGATAAATTGTGCGCAGTATTAAGCGGCGCAATTTTGACAACAGGTCTTAAAAAATTCAAATACGAAAAAATCTAATGAGTTTAATAGTGATTTGTTTACCATTAATGAATAGTTTTGTGGGTCTGCTGTTTGGGCATATGTTTAATAGGAAGGTTTTGAGTGAATTGTTAGTTGCTGGTATGGTGATAAATGTTTGCTGCAGTGTGGTGTGTTTTTATGAGGTGGCGGTTAGCAGTGGGACCAGCAGTCTGCTGATGGGCCAGTGGATTAATGGCGGCGTCCTTTTTTTGGATTGGTTTTTTGTTTTTGACAAGTTATGTGTGGTAATGTTTATTGTGGTAAATGTGGTATCATTGTGTGTGCACGTTTATTCTGTTCGATATATGGATATTGATCCTTTTTTAATTAAATTTATGTCGTATTTATCATTTTTCACATTTTTTATGTTATTGTTAGTCTCTTCCGGTAATTTACCGCAGCTTTTTATTGGGTGGGAAGGCGTGGGATTGGCTTCTTTTTTGCTCATTAGTTTCTGGAACACGAGATTGCTGGCCGTCCGCGCTGCGATTAAAGCCATATTGGTTAACAGGGTAGGAGATATGGGTTTGATGCTAGCATTTGCATTTATTTTTTATCAGTTTCGGTCGCTAGATTTTGGGGTAATTTTTGCCCTAGCCCCGGAGTTCTCGAAGGACCAATTGGTTTTTTTGGGCACGCCTTTAAGTGTTTTAGCGGTGTCAACTACCTTGATATTTGTAGGGGCTGTTGGAAAATCTGCGCAGTTGGGGCTTCATATGTGGTTGCCAGATGCTATGGAGGGGCCTACGCCAGTTTCAGCATTAATCCATGCGGCTACTATGGTGACAGCAGGCGTTTTTGTAATAATAAGGTGTTCGCCTTTGTTTGAGTATACCCCGGGGGTGCTGACGGCCGTGGCCGTGGTTGGCGGTTTGACCGCTTTTTTTGCGGGTTTGTGTGGCTGTATTCAGTCAGATTTAAAAAAAGTTATAGCATATTCTACATGTAGCCAGTTAGGTTACATGGTTTTTATTTGTGGCCTATCTGGTTATAGTGTAGGAATTTTCCATTTGGTGAACCATGCTTTTTTCAAAGCATTACTATTTTTAAGCGCGGGGTCTGTGATACATGCAGTTAGTGACGAACAGGATATGCGAAAAATGGGGGGGTTGTCGATTTTGTTGCCAGCCACATATTTAATGGTGTTTGTAGGGTCTTTGGCCCTGATGGGCTTTCCCTTTCTAACAGGATTTTATTCAAAGGATGTTTTGTTAGAAGGAGCTTTTGCCGTTTGGGGCGTAAGCGGCAGGTTGGTTTACTGGCTTGGTATAAGCACGGCTGTTTTTACAGCCTTTTATTCTACAAGACTCCTTTACATGGTTTTCTTATCAAGGTCGAACGGCCGAGGCAACGTGTATCCCTTTGTGGTCGAATCTGATTGGTATATCTTGGCGCCTCTAGTTGTATTATACCTTGGGAGTTTGTTTTCAGGGTATGTATGTAAAGATATGTTTGTAGGCCTAGGTAGTGATTTTTGGTGTGAAGGCATATTTGTGATGCCCGGAGCCTCAAATTTGCTGGACGGGGAGTTTGCCCCCTGGTATGTTAAGATGTTGCCATTTTTCGTTAGTATGTTTGGTGTTTGTGTTAGTTTGGGCCTGGTAGGTGTCTTTAAATTTTATTTGAACGCATGGCCGCTATTTGTGGAGCGGCTCAGGGATGTGACTGTTGTGAGAGATGTGAGCTATGCGAGGTCTCTATTTAATTTTATGGTGGTGTATGACGCCAGTGTTTGTACCACCATATTACCGCGTTTAATTGGTAGATTTATCTATATAAGGTTGTTTGCTGCGGTAGAAAGTATTTTTTTATATGTCAGTTTTTTACTGAAAAACGTGTTATATAAATTCCTGAGGGGTGCGCGTGGTTTGCACAATGGGCAGTTACTATGGTATTTTGGCATGTTTTATGGCGGGGCCCAATTAGGGTTGGCCGTGGTTGTCATTTTAATTAAATAATAAATAATGTCGCATTTTTTACATACTATAATTCATGACCTTTTGGTCAATGCGCCCAATTATGAGGCTGTGCACGTGTGGTTTCATCAGTTAGGTACGGGGTGTGAGACTACGAAGGTGCTAAAGAAGATATCTTACCATTACTTTATAGGGTGTTCATTTGAGTTAGAAGAGTTACCTGAACCCGTGTACCGTTTTTTGTCTGAGCAGTACCAGGGATCTTCTCTGCCGACGCGTGTCTGTATAGGCTGTCAGGCGACCACCACGCCACCGGAGGGCAGTGTTGCTGCGGATTGGCACAACTTGTTGGTGGGCCCAGATGGCGGCCCAGAGGGTATGTCAGGCAATTTCGCAGGGAAGTCCGGGATGAAACAGTCTTTGTCTACTAAAATTACTGTTATGTCGGATTTTCCGGACGGAGTGGTTAGGCTTAATGAGGCCCCCACGTTGAATGTACAGGTGGAGCAGCACTTTAGTCTACTTAAGTATCATATGCAGAATAAGGTGGGTTCAGTGCACTTCTTAAAAGAATCTATGGAGGGGGCCGGGGGCCGGTTGGAATTAATGGAATTAGGTAAAATAACTGAGATGGAAAAAATAATGGAATTAGCTAAAAAATAGAAACTATGGCGTTTACAAGTGAGTTTTCAAAAAAGTTTACAGCGGAGTTCAGGAAGGAGTTTTTCGAGGCGGGTGGTAAGGAGGAATTCGATGCACGATTTGAATTGATGATTTTAGAAAGCCTAAACGCTGGGAACCAGTTTTATTTTTTCGAGGTTTATTTGCCTTGTGCGTTTCCTTCTGAAGTGAAGCCAACTTGGTTAAACGCGTTGATAGAGAGTTATCCGTTGATGGATTATGTATATGTCTCGACAAGTGTGGATGCCGGGGGCGCTTTGCTAAAAGGACTGATGTCGATTCGGACTTTGTTTGGTAAGGAGCGCGATTTAACTTGGAGCGTAAAAAGGTTGTTTGTGAATGATCTTTCTTTCACACGAAAATTAGAGGGCTTAAAGGAGTTTTCTGTGATAAAAACAGCCTTTGTGGAGGTCGTCGGGGATTATCAATTGGAGCGCCATATGTTTTACTATTTCCCGGGGCCGAAACGCCAGCGTGGGCCGTATTATGATCCGTGGGGCTATGATTTCGGGGAGTTCTTGGACAGGTGGTTGAGGGGCGCCCTTCCATCCAAGTTCACTACAATTGCGGGTAGACCCATGTCCGAATTTGCTGTGAAGGTGTATGATGTTTCGGGTATGGAAACTTCTAATAAGCCGGAATTGATGATACTTGTTATTTGGAGAACTTTTATGACTTTGGCAGGCCTTCATGTATCGGGGGGGTCCTTATACAGAAAATCTTCGGGCGGGCAGTATACCTTTGAAGTTGTGGCTGATTTAAGGTGTTTGGAGAGAAAGTTCGAGGATATATTTGTGCAGTTAGGGACAGTTTTTATTTACCAAATGCGCGGGATAGACCCCGTGTTTTTGCGGTCGGAGGGGATGAAGAAAGCTTATGGAATGGTAGTGGCTGATAATAAGATATTGCCCTATATAAAGGTAGACCATAATTTGATAGAGTATAAGGATGGATTGTACGCGATAGGCGAAGAAGTGTTTATAAGCCGTAGACGTGTAAGGGAGTTGTGCAATAACATAAACGAGAGAAGACAAACGTTCGGTAAATTGGATTTTTGTGTGTATAGCCATATTTATGCTGATGAGGACTGTGGTAATTTGTCGGCAGTGGAGGTTAGCGAGTTAGAGGAATATAGGATTTTGGGGGCATTGGACGAGCAGTTGTGGGATGGAATTTTGGAAGGAGGGTCGCGATAACGGAGCAGATGATGAAAGGTTAGAGGGTTATAATATGGTTGAGCAGCAAAGTAAATTTATAAAAGATAAGGTGAGTTGGTTGCGAGTAAAAAAGGTTAAAGGCAACGTCCATCCGTACCATTTGGTGGATGCGAGTCCGTGGCCATTCTTTACTTCGATAGGCTTGTTGAATATGGTGTTAACGGGGGTGTTATACATGCATAGTAGGTCGCTTGTGGTTGTGGGTGTTGGCACAGGTAGGTTCCTTATTTTGTTTTTAATGGCAGTGGGGCTGGCATTGTTTTGTGGTTGGAAATGGTGTAGGGATGTGGTGACTGAAGGGTTTATAGAAGGCCATCATACAAGTTATGTACAATATGGTTTGAAAGTAGGGTTTATTCTATTTATCTTATCTGAAGTTATGTTTTTTACGGCGTTCTTTTGGGCTTATTTCCATTCGAGTTTGGCACCATCTGTTGAGTTAGGCGCGGTTTGGCCGCCCCTAGGTATACCCACCTTCCACCCACGCGGGGTACCTCTAGTGAATACCTTTACCTTGTTAGTTTCGGGTTCGTTTGTGACTTATGCGCACCATTGTATCGTTAGGCGCTGGCGAGAAGCCGCATACTATGGACTTTTGGTGGGTATTTTGTGGGGGATAGTTTTTGAGGTAAGGCAATTAGCTGAGTATGAACATGCTATGTTCTCTATAAATGATGGGGTTTACGGTAGTTTGTTTTTCATGTTGACGGGGTTCCACGGGTTTCATGTTTTATTAGGCTTAGTGGGTTTGTCAATCTGTTTACAACGTTTGGGTGCTTACCAGTTTACAGGCAATCATCATGTGGGGTTTGAAGCAGCTGCTTGGTATTGGCATTTTGTTGATGTAGTCTGGTTGCTTGTTTTCGTCCTAGTGTATTGGTGGGGTAAATAATATAGGGCGTGCGGGTAACGAGAGGAAAAACTAGCCCACATTTAAAGATTTTCAGATCAGAATCTGCAGCTATGTTTTCAATTTTGAAACGCATAGTAGGTATAATGTTTGTTGTTATGGTTATACTTAAAGTGGTGGTCGCTATGTGGGCAGCCCTAGTGGGGCCATCCTTAATGCCAAATGTTCTTGTTGAGGCGGGGTTTTCCGGCTGCTCTGTGGTTGACATGTTTTATGTTTCGACTATGGAAAGTTCGGGGACTTTTATGTTTAGTAGTGGGGATTATTTGGAGATAGAGGCTGGGCGTCTTCGGGCTTATAAGTTGGCCTGTCTTTGGTTTGGTGTATTGGTGTGTGTGTGGCAGGTTTGTGATCTGTTCTTTATTGCAGGGATAACTTATTTTTTTGTGTGTCAGTTTATTTATGAGAGAGATGTGCGGTCTATGCCATTTAGTTCGATGTGGTACTTGATAAGGTGCACCGGGATTTTGGGCATCGTGCTTGCATATCTGTATATTACTGCGTTTTTGTAAATATGGGTAATTTTTTTTTTAATTTTGTGGTCGAACTCGACGGGCCTAACTGGAAGTGTTTGGGATTCCAAGTGCCGGCTACTCCTACTATGGAGGGGATCATGGATTTGAACGCATTTATTTCGTTCTATCTTATTGTGATCCTTACTGTAGTGACCTGGATATTGCTGGCGGCTGTGCGTTATTTTTATTATTTGAGGTATAAACCGTCGTCTTCGATACATTTATTTGGTGTGTCAAATTTACAATCTGGCTGTTTTTGGGAAGATGAGGTGTCTCTGGAGAGTGTTTGGACATTGGTCCCCAGTTTTGTTCTGCTTTCTATAGCTGTCCCTTCATTTTGTTTGTTGTACTCTATGGAGGAACTAGTCAACCCAGCGTTAACGGTTAAGATTACAGGGCATCAGTGGTATTGGAGTTATGAGTATACAGCTATGTTGTATAAAGGGGCTGAAAGGTACGCGGTAAATGATCAGTTCGATAGTTATTTAGTTGATCTGGCCAATTTGGGCCCACTGGATTTGCGTCTGTTGGCTGTCGATCATGCTCTAATCTTGCCGTTGAAAGTACATACCCGGTTGATTATAACCTCTGATGATGTTGTGCACAGTTGGGCAGTGCCTTCTTTAGGTGTTAAGGTAGACGCGGTGCCAGGTAGGATTAACCAGGCTATGGTTTACGTCCAGAAAGCGGGGACATATTATGGTCAATGCAGTGAACTGTGCGGTACAGGGCATGGGTTTATGCCTATTGTAGTAGAGGGTGTTGATTGGGGTATATTTGCTTTGTGGCAAGTGAAATAAGGTCGCTCGGTAAGGGGTTCTGCGCTCATAATAATGGTAGACCGGATTGAATTGGTTTCACAGGTTTTTTGGCTTTGTTTAGTGTTCTGGGGCTTTTATATGGTCCTTTTGTATGGAGTTTTGCCGCATGTGGCTTTAGGTCTGAAATTGCGGAGGAAAAGGGTGTTGAAGTTCAGTGAGTCGTTAGTTCTGGGAAGTAGAGGTGTGCTGTGGTCTGAGGTTTTTTGTAGCGCGCAAGGTGTCGAGGGGGTTGAGTCGGTAGAGGTTGGTGTACGGAGGGCTTGTACAGCCAAGTTTTTGTTGAAGGAATCGAAGTTGCTCGTTGCTGTGCTGGAGATATTTACTCGTGGAGAGTTTGTGGTTAAACATTCGAACAGCATAAAGTATTGGGGGCTTGAACCCGACGTGAATTTTTATTTTAATATAACGGAGAGGGCACATTTGTATCCATGGCGGGTATGAATTCTGTAAATAATGTAATGGTAGAACGAAAGCAATTAGGACTGATTAGCGTGATTTTGCTCGTAGTTTTTGGATTGGGCCATGAATTAGTTTTTGTAGAGAGTGCGCATTTATTTATGTCGTCTGTAGGAGTCCTTTCTCTGTGGTTCCTTTATGAATTGGGCATTGGTGGTTTTGAAAAGTTGTTGGTTTCGCAGGCTGAAGTTGTTTCAAGCCAATTTAGCCAGGTAGTTGGTATAGAACAGGCGGTTTTGGGCCAGCTGCATGAATGTAATATAGATAGATTGTCACTTGGGGGCGTAGTACTGGACCAGTGTTTGAGTAGTTTGAGTGAGTTAAGTAAAGCTATCCACTTGAATTTTCAGGGGTTGGGAAATTTTTTTGATTTGTGTATCGGCGAATATTTGGCGTTTCTTTATAAAGAGATAGCCGAACTAAAAGTATTTTTGTGTAAAATCACGTTGTATAGTTTGGGTTATACCAACGTGTAAACTGGTTGTTTAAGTATGGTAGGCGAGTACAAGGTCATTTTACTTTTTTTATTATTAAGTTTTGGCTTAGGATTGCTGCTATTTACCTTATCTATTTTTGTTTCTAGTAAGGTTTTGTCTATTAAAGATAGTTATTATGATAAAGTGTCTGGTTATGAGTGTGGTTTTAACCCTTTCTCGGAGGCAAGAGGAAAATTTGATGTGCGGTTTTATTTAGTAGGAATTCTGTTTATTATTTTTGATCTGGAGGTGGTTTTCTTGTTCCCCTGGGCAGTTAGTTTGGGCCAGGTGGGCGCGGGGGGGTTTTGGTGTGTGTTCATTTTTTTGGTCCTTTTAACAGCGGGTTTTTTTTATGAATGGGGTCAAGGCGCTATTGAATGGGAGTAGGCCATGTTAATTGGCCAGGTTATGTAGTATATTATACAGGTTTAAAATTAATTGAAAGTTTACCGCGTGTGGTAAAAGTTGTGCTTAACATTGGGGGGGAGTTACGTGTTTGTGTAAAGGTCGAGTCGTTGTCTTTAGTCCTTAGATTTTTACGTGGGCATACATCTTTTCAGTTTGTTTCATTGCTTGATATGGTGGGCATAGATTATCCCGTAAGGCGGCGTAGGTTTGAGGTTGTATATTGTTTAACAAGTTTATTTTTGAATTTGCGTATACAAGTTGTGGTTAATGTAGGAGAATTGCAATGGTTGCCCTCTATTACTGCCTTATATAGTAGCAGCGGCTGGCTTGAGCGAGAATTATGGGATATGTATGGGATTTTTTTTAGGGGCCATCCAGATTTAAGGCGTATTTTGACGGATTATGGTTTTGAAGGGTTCCCGCTAAGGAAAGATTTTCCGCTGACAGGTTTTAATGAAGTTCGGTATGATGATGAGAAATGCACTATTGTATATGAGCCTTTAGAGGTTGCACAAGAATTTCGTTATTTTGATTTTGTAAGTCCTTGGCAATTTAGGTATTAAGATCGTTGTGGAGGACGTTAAGCGTATAAAAAATTTTTTAGTAAATTTTGGGCCGCAACACCCGGCAGCGCACGGGGTGTTGCGTTTGGTGTTAGAATTAGATGGTGAAGTAGTTGAGCGCGCTGATCCGCACATAGGATTATTGCATCGGGGCACAGAAAAATTGATAGAGTATAAGACGTATTTACAGGCCTTGCCTTATTTTGATCGGTTGGATTATGTCTCTATGATGTCCCAAGAGCATGGGTATTCGATGGCGGTCGAGAGGTTGTTGGCGTGCAAAGTTCCGCTGCGTGCGCAATTTATTAGGGTTATTTTTTTGGAGTTAACTAGACTATTAAATCATTTATTAGCAGTTACTACTCACGCGATTGACGTGGGGGCTATTACTCCTTTTCTGTGGGGGTTTGAGGAGCGCGAAAAGTTGATGGAATTTTATGAACGGGTTTCGGGGGCGCGTATGCACGCAGCTTACATAAGACCGGGCGGTGTTGCTCAAGATATACCTAGGGGGCTATGTGATGATCTGTTTATTTTTTTGTCCCAGTTCTGGCGCAGGTTAAATGAGTTTGAAGATCTTTTAAATAAAAATAGAATTTGGAAACAGCGTCTTGTGGGTATAGGAGAGGTCAGCGCGCTTGAAGCTATGGATTGGGGGTTTAGCGGCGTCATGTTGCGTGGTTCCGGTATCCATTGGGATTTGCGTAAAACGATGTCTTATGAATGTTATGATCTAGTTAGGTTTCAGGTCCCTCTTGGCACTGGTGGAGATTGTTATGACCGTTTCCTCGTCCGTATGGAGGAAATGAGACAGAGTGTTGGGATTATACAACAGTGTTTGGAGCAGTTGCCTTGTGGGTTTATAAAGGTGGATGATAATAAGGTCTCCCCACCATCACGCGCAGTTATGAGACATTCTATGGAAAGTGTCATACACCAGTTTAAGTTGTATAGTGAGGGGTATAGTGTAAAAGAAGGAAGTACGTACATTACGGTGGAAGCCCCAAAGGGGGAATTTGGTGTTTATTTAGTGTCAGACGGCACGAATAGACCTTATCGTTGCCGCGTGAAAGCCCCAGGATTTCTGCACTTGCAAGGTTTAGATTTTATGGGTAGGGGGCACATGTTAGCTGATATTGTGACGATAATAGGCACTCAGGATATTGTATTCGGCGAAGTTGATAGATAAGTTTAGCTTGGAAAGATATGTTGGCTGAACAGCAGTTAAGAGATTATTTGGGCACAGCGGGTTTTGTAGGGAGGGTTGGGGACGGAGTAGCTAAGGTTGAGGGCCTACATAGTGGGGCAGTGGGGGAGCGGATTAAATTCCGTAGGGGCGTGTATGGTATGGTTTATTTAGTGGAAGAAAGTTCATTGAGCGCAGTAATTTTGGGTAGTGATAGCCTTGTACAGCGTGGCGATCCGGTATGGAGAACTGGGACTTTGATGAGCGTTCCAGTTGGTATTGAGCTTTTAGGGCGTACAGTGAATGCGTTGGGTGAGCCTGTAGATGGGGAAGGTATTATTAAAGCCAGTGAGCGCGGGGCTATAGAGGTTAAGGCCCCAGGCGTTATTGAAAGAGAAAGTGTCAGTGAAACTATGGTAACTGGTATGACTGTGGTGGATGGGGTGTTACCGATTGGTCGCGGTCAAAGGGAGTTGATTATTGGAGATCGTGGGATAGGTAAAACAGCAGTGGGTATTGATATGATTATTTCACAGCGGATGTTGTATAGGAGAAACGATAAAATTTCAGGTATTTCTTTTGAACCAGTTGTTTGTGTTTATGTAGGTATTGGCCAAAAATGTTCTTCAATAGCCCGAATTGTTGAGTTGTTGAAAGAGCAGGGTGCTATGAGTTACACAATTGTAGTGTCAGCGGCAGCGGCGGACCCGGTCTCGTTGCGTTATCTAGCCCCCTATGCAGGAGCCACGATGGGCGAATGGTTTAGAGATCGTGGGATGCATGTGTTAATAATTTATGATGATCTAAGTAAGCACGCTGTTGCGTATAGGGAGATGTCTCTATTGTTGGGTAGATCTCCGGCGAGGGAAGCGTACCCAGGTGATGTGTTTTATTTGCACTCACGCTTATTGGAAAGGGCAGCTAAATTGTCTAAAAAATTGGGCGGGGGGTCAATGACGGCTATGCCTATCGTCGAAACTCAAGCAGGCGATGTTTCTGCTTATATTCCTACGAATGTTATAAGTATTACAGATGGCCAAATTTATTTAGATGAGAAGTTGTTCCAGCGCGGTGTACGTCCGGCTGTCGATACAGGTTTATCTGTAAGTAGGGTAGGAGCAGCTGCCCAGGGTAAAACGATGAAGGGGGTCGCGTCTAAATTGAAATTGGAGTTAGCGCAGTATCGTGAAGTCGAGGGTTTTAAGCAGTTTGGTGCTGACTTGGATGATGCGAGCCGCAGAATGTTGGAACGGGGGGAGCGTTTGGTTGAAGTGTTAGTGCAGTCGAGGTGTTCGCCGTTAGTGGAGGAGAAACAATTGTTCGGCGTGTTCAGCGGTATAGGGGGTTATTTGGAGGAGATCCCTTCTACTGAAATTAAATTATATTTGAGGGGATTATTAGATTTTGTTGACAATGAGGAGATTTTCGGGCCGTGGATTGAATGCCTACGCAATTCTATGGATGCAGATGTAAAAACGGTTATTGATTTTGTGCTGGATTTTTATACAAGGGAATTTATGGTCAGAAAAGACTGGTACGTTCGGACCTACATTTTGAATAAAGGGTATGCGAAAGACGAAATGAAATGGGAACATAGTATCCGCGATGAGGTAATTCGTGGGTTTGAGCAGGAGGTAGTTGCTGCCTCGGCGGGTTTGTAAGGGATATATGCCTAAAAATGTAGTTTAATGGCAAAATTTTGGTCTCCAAAACCAGCGATAGGGGTTCGATTCCCTTCATTCCTGAGGCATTTTTCGGTAAGGTCGAGTTATCTAAGTAGATTGTATGGGTCGTCGTGCATTGTTCGAAAAATACATATCAGGGTTGCGGGCAAAGAAGGAGGAACCGTCTGTACAGTTTGATAAAGGGAGGTGGGTTACTTTTACGGTAGGTCGTGATAGTTTTAATGAAGCGACACTAATGAGTATACTCGGCGCTTTCGGTCTGGATGTTCCACTGGTTTGTAAGACTGCAGCGGAACAATTGGAATTTTATGGGGGGGGCTGTAGATTTTATGTTAAATGTAAATTGTTTGATGATAAAACTTTCCGGGTTTTTCTTTCTTTGCAAGATAATGCATTCGGGGATTGTGCAGATTTGGCGGATGTCTGTCAGGCGGCTATAGTCCACACTAGATTAGCGGTTAAGACGCAACAAGGATTTATTCCTGCCTTGCGGGGTAAGTCATATAGAAAAATATCATAATGGGCGTCCTATTACGTAGGTCAGGGGTCTTACGTAAGGCCGAATCGGCCGTTTTGGCGGAATTGTTGAATTCCACGGAGTTAGTTTGTATCAAAGGCCTTGGGCGCGGTAAGATGGTATCCAAATGGGCTTTGCGGGGCAGTGCTGAGAGTGTTTTAGTTGGCCAGTTGTTAGGGTTGTTAGCGAAGGGGCCTACTTATTTTGACTTTAGTGGTAATGAAGACCAGCAGTTGTCTTTGTTGTGTTTAGTCGCTGGCATGCCAGCGTTAATGACTGTAGACCAGGTCTCGGTCGTGGAGTTGGTAAATAAGGGTTTGAACCCCATGTCAGGGGTGGTGGAGTTGCTGTCAAGTATACTGTCAATAGCGCAGTGTACAGCGTTTGTAGAAAAGAAGATCTAATGCCTACTCTTATGCAGCTAGTGAGGGGAGTGCGGACGGGTAAGCGTACTGTAAAGAAGGGCCGCCATTTGAGAGGGAGCCCGCAGAAAAAGGCGGTATGTATAAAAGTTTATGTTATGAAGCCGAAGAAGCCGAATTCAGCTATACGCAAGGTTGCGAAAGTAAGGCTATTAAGTTTGAAGAAAAATATATTGGTTTATATACCGGGACAAGGTCATAATCTTCAGCAATATTCAACAGTCCTTGTTAGGGGTGGGCGTGTAAAAGATCTGCCTGGTGTACATTATCATTTGGTGAAGGGTAAATATGATTTTAGTTCAGCGGAGACGGTTAATAGGCAAAATGGGCGTTCGAAGTATGGTATAAGTTCAAAAAAAGGATAAGGTATGGTTAACAGAAAACGAATTTATTGTCATAAGTTAGAAAACGAGAAGCTGGACCTATATAGGACTAGACCAACTAAAATGAGAAAGGCTATTCAAGAGCTTGTTGGCGGCAAGATGGACCCACCGTTTGTGGACCGCCAATGGTTTACGGAGTATAGAGCGTTGACCAAATTGGTCAGGTACTTATTAATAGGAGGCAATTTTAGTGCGGCTGTGGGTTTGGTAGATCGTATACGGGTTTTATTGATGTTTAAACACAAAATAGCAAGTCCCGATGCTCAGCTCTATTTGTGTATTGACCGTGTAGCACAGCACTTTAGGGCCAAGCCGCGTAGAGTAGGGGGCACAGTGTATTTGGTCCCGCAGGTGTTGACACGCGAGGTCGCGCGTAGGAAAGGGCTTAAATCTATGGTTGTGGAAGCGCGCAAGCGCATGAGGTCTGGCGGGGATTTTGTAGGGGGGTTTGTGGAGGTCGTTACTGAAATACTTAAGGGCAAGGGGCCCTGTCTTGAGTCGGTCCGAAAGCAGGAAATTTGGTTGTTAGAAAATAAGATTTATATGAGTACGCTCTCAGGGGGCAGGAGGCATCGTAGGGGTCATATCAAATGCTGATGGCTGTGGAGTTTGTTAAATACAAGAGTCTTATGTTGCCCGGCAATAAATCAGCAGGGCGTGCAGGTGGTAAGATTGTCGTAAGACACAGGGATGGTGGCAGAGTGGGCCGCATATGCGCTGATAAAGCACAGGGCGTGCGCTCTGCCCCCGGCCAAGTAGTTAGTATTTTTAGGGATAGTTACCGCTCTGGGTTTGTCGCAAGAGTTGTATTTTTTAATGGGCTAGTGGGGTATATAGGTGGCTCGGAGGGCCTTGCAGTCGGTGATTTCATTTTGAATGTTGATGGGTGGGATATAAGTTATTTACAATTAGGTAACGGCTTTTCATTGGGGGAACTACCTCCCGGGGTGATGATACACGGGTTAGAATTGCGTCCAGGTGGAGGTGAATCGATGATTAGGTCTGCAGGCGCCTTTGGCACGGTTTTAGGCAAATCGGTAGGTGGGGATTATGTCGTGGTGGAGCTCCCATCAAAGGAGCGCCGTTTAGTGTGCGCGCCTTGCCGGGCCAGAGTTGGCAAAGTATCGAATGAAAAGCATATGTTTTATTTCTGTGGCAAAGCAGGCGTTTCGCGTTCAAGGGGAAAGCGCCCCCACGTTCGTGGTGTGGCTATGAACCCAGTAGATCACCCCCATGGTGGTGGCGAAGGCAAGACTTCGGGCGGTAGACACCCGGTCAGTCCTTGGGGTCTATTGGCTAAGGGGAAGAAAACCAGGGGTTCTATAAATAGATTTGTGGTAAAGTAAGTAGGTTATGGCAGTTTTGGAGCGCGTCAGTAACGGGGATTTTAGTAAGATTTGGGACAGGTCGCGTGTGGTTGATACAGACTTGGTTGGATCTTTGGTTGGGGTCTATAACGGTAACAAATTTATTATGGTACGAGTGGAATCTGCTATGGTAGGCTATAAATTGGGTAGTTTTTCTTTTACTCGGCGTACAGAAGTACAACATAAAAAAAAGGTGTAAGCCATGGCACACCGAAGTGTTACTGGAGAATTCAGGCTAGGCCACAGGAAACCTTGGTCGAGTGTAACCTCAGTGGGTCAGACTGTTGGAGATAGTGCCTACGAGTATTTTGTGGTCAGGTCCTATTTAACAAACGTATTAAAGAGACAGTTGTTTTTAGATAGTGGTGTGTTTTTAAGTGATGTGTCACTAAAAGGGGATGCAGATGGTATTGTGCTTAACTTTGAAATCTATTGGAGTAGGTTGAACTTATTAATGAGGAAGTATCTCGTTCCGGCAGAAAGTTTATACAGGAAGAAAATTAGAAAGGATGTTGCTATAGGGTTTTGGAAGCGTTTCTTGTTGGTGATGGGGTCGGTCCGGTCTGTAATACAGTGGATTCTACGTGGGTGGGTCCTGGGTGTAACCAGGTTTTGTTATAATAATCACGTTAGTCAAGTAAGTGTTTGGGTGCTGCGGTTGTTTGCTTATTTGGATGGTACATTGGAAGAAATGCGTATGGTTCGCCATTCTGACATTAGGAAGGAGGTTTGGGGGTATTTAAGCGGCTTTTTTTCTCCAATTATACATAGCGTTAGGAGGTTAGTAGATCGTAGGGCGAGGCTACAGTTTAGGTTTGTCAGGGAAAACAGCGTAGGGGCCTCGGCCGTGGGCAGGTACATGGGTTGGCGTCTGAGTTTGGGGTATCCCATACAAGTTGTTTTCGGGTTCTTAATAAAACGGTTGCGGAAGCGGTACAAGAAGTTAAAGTTCAGTTTGATTTTCGGGATGGTCTATCCTAATTGTCTGGGGTACCATTTTCAGTTATCTGGGAGGGTCTCCCGTAAATTACGGGCGCGCACCATGAAGCGCCGTGCGGGGAAACTACACGTTAGTGATCATGGGTGGCTTCCAAGTTATGAATCAGTACAAGTGAAGACGAAGTATGGGACCAGTGGATTGCGGGTATGGTTGCTTTATAAATTTCAGTTGCCGGAAACTTTGGTAATGGCAGGTTTGCATATTTAGTGTATGGCGGTTTTTATTCCACGCAATAGGAAATATCTCAAAAGCTTTAAATTTGTCAGATCTATGGGTTTTGTTGCGTTACGCAAAGAACTCCTGTATTCAGGTTGCGCTGGAGTGCAAGCGGACGGGCCTGGAGCGCTAACGTCTAATCAAATGGAGGCTGTTCGGCGGGCATTGGTGCGTTTCCTAAGGCCTTATAGTGGTAATTTATATTTGTATACATTTGCTTCCTTACCTTTGACCCATAAACCTGTAGAGGTCCGTATGGGCAAGGGCAAAGGTGGAGTGCAAAAATGGGTGCAAAGAGTGCAGAAAGGCAGGCTGTTGTTGGAGGTAGGCGGGGTTGCTCTGCCTGTTGCGCTAAGGGCATGTGAGTTTGCGCGGGTGCGTTTGGGAGTTAAAACTCGGGTCATATTCAGGAGATAGTGTTGAGTCTACGCTCTTATGTAAGGGTAGTAGATAATTCTGGTAGTTTTTTGGGGCAGTGTATTGGAGTGCATGGAGCAGGGCCGTGGGCGAAGGTAGGGGATGTAGTCACTATATCCCTGCAAGGTGTGCATGCAAATAAAAAAGTTTCGAAGGGCATGGTTTCCAAGGCTATAGTTATCCGTACAATAAAAGAGGCACGTTTGTTGGTAGGGGACTTTTTGAAGTTTGGGGAAAATGCGGTAGTTTTGCTGGGGCCTAATTTTTTGCCAGTTTCTAAAAGGGTATCTGGCCCCATAAGTAAAGAGTTACGCCCTCGGTATAACAAAAATGAACTACGGGCCAAGTATTTGCGTATCCTGGCATTGACCGCGTTCATCGTTTAGATTTGGGAATATGGAATTTATAGGCAAAAGCCAAGGTCAAAATTTAAGGGAGTTATTTAGTCAGGAGCAGGTGGATCGCATGTATTTCAAGGACAGGGGGGGGCTGTTCGAGTTGCGCAGTTTGAAGTTAGTAGCTAAGTTGAAACCACTAGAGGGTAAACGTAATGTTCTGTCTAGTGTGGTGCGTTTTGCGAATTTGCTGGAAGTTCTGGGGGGCGGACTGCCTAGAGTGAGCCTTGTGAAGACTAACAGGAGGCTTTGGATAGAATTAAGGGCGACCGTGAGGGGAGGGCGTTGTTTTATTCTGTGTTGTTTGTTATTCAATCGGTTATTTATTAATAGTAAAGACCGACAGAAAATTGTAAGTTTTCATAACCGGGGCGGGTCGGCCGTATTTTCGGTCCATAATGGAAGTTTTTTTGATTTTTTTGGACAGCAGAGCATAGTTGATGAAAAAATATTGGGGCATTTTGAGGTCGTTTTTTACGGTGGGAGTGCGCCTATGGGTTTTTGGCTTAGGAATTGTATTGGGGGTTTTTAAAGTTGAGTAGAGTATGAGGGCGAAATTACAAAGTGATAAAGCAGTGCGTAAAGCGGTGGTTAAGATGGAGTGGTATCGGCGGGTGCTTAAGAGCATCGTTAAAAATGGTCTTGCAACGAGCACGGAGAAGGAGTGGGCGCGGGCGGCATTAAAGAGTTCGTCGCGGGCGGCTAGTGTGGTTCGAGTGCGGAATCGGTGTTTAATTACCGGAAGACCGCGGAGCGTGTTCAATGTATTTAAATTTTCTGATTTGGTTACGCGGGAGTTAGCAATGCGAGGGCAAATTGCCGGTTTATTAAGGTCTGGGGGCAAGTAGCGGCGCATGGGCTTTTTAGTTAGGTTTTTAGCCGCTATTCAACAGAATATATTGTTGGGCAAGGAGTCTATAAGGGTTAAAAATTCTAGGCTGGTTATGGAGGTTGCCCAATTACTTTATAGGGAAGGCCTTATTTTGCGGTGTAGCCGCAAGGATGAAAGTTTGGAAATAGTCCTCAGAAGAGAGGGCGGCGTCCCTTTGGTTAAAGGCGTCAAGGTGTTTCTGCGCGCGCAGAAACACCTTTTCCATACGGTTGCGGAGATCCGGCTGCTGGGAGGCGTGGGCTTGTATATAATTTCTACGGTGGAGGGTTTTATGACACATAAAGAAGCGATCCTTAGAGGTTTAGGTGGGCAGGTTTTTTGCTTTATTACAGTATGATGGTCTCCCCTAGCGGCTATAGATCAAGGAAGGATTTTGTAGGGAGTACCTCTTTGGTACGTTGCATCGATTATAATTTATTAGGCGGGAGCCATTACTGGAATTGCCGTTTTGGCAGAAGGTCGAGGTTAGGGTCTGCTAAAGTGTCACTCGAGTTATTTGATAGTGGGTCGCTCTTGGTCAGCGGTCTACTGGGCAAAGTGGAGCAGGAATTGCCTTGTGGTCGCGGGGGGGTAAGGGTGTTTCCGAGTAAAGGGGAGTTCGGCGGTTTTCTAGGGAGGCTTTCAAGGATAGTTTTTGGTGTTTCAGAGGGGTTTCGGGAGGAGGTCGAATTGCGCGGCCTTGGCTATAGGGGGTTTGTAGCCACAGATGGTCTGTACTTAGATTTGGGCGATTGTCACTGGGTTGTGATCCAGGTTCCGGCCGCGGTTGAACTCAGGTTTCAAGGGCGCTATCATGTTTTGCTGCAGAGTTATGATTACTGTGTTTTACGTAATTTTTTGGACAATTTAGAAAGGGTGTCCCGGGTAAATGTTTACACAGGCTTAGGTCTGCGGGTCGGCGCGAAACCTTACAGGGTGAAGATAGGTAAAATACGAGAAAAGTAGCGATGAACGTTTATTTCTTCGATAAAATCATAAGCTCAGCTTGGTCTATGCGCAGAGGACTTCTGTTATTAGCAGGAGTGAATCAGTCTAGGGCAGAGTTAATATGTGCTCGATTAGGGTTGTCTCCCGATGCACGTTTTGAAATTTATTTAGGTAAGGAGCAGCGGTCGATGCAAAAACGCGCCAATATGTTGATGCGTTCGGTTAAGGAGCTGGGGCTGGTGACTAAAAACATAGAGTTTACGCAATTAAATTGTGTGCGCCGTTTAATAAAGATGGAGCATTATAGGGGCCGTAGGCATATGCAAGGCCTGCCTGTTAGAGGTCAACGTACTAGAGCTAACGCGGGCACCCAAAGTCGCATAGGTAAACGCTATATTAGTAAATTATAAATGGTTAGATCTCCATCGTCAAACAAATTTAAGAGAAGGGGGGCTGATATAAGGGGCCGGCGCTCGACTGCTTCCCCTCCAGTGCGTGTAAAGAAGATTGTTAAGGGTGTAGTTGATTACAAGGCTAGTTCTCAGTTGCTAAAGGGAGAAGGAGCGGAAACTAGTCTGGATCGCATTTTAGAGAAGTGGGGTAATTTGGGTAGATTAAATAAGTTGCATGTTTTTGAGCGTAAGAGGTTAAAAAGGAAGAAAGTGTTGGAACGTATATTAGCGCAGTCCACTCTATATTGTTATTACAGAGAGACCGCCAGTAATGTGTTTGTTAGCATAGGCCGTCCGGGCAGCGGGAGTAGGTCGTTGGTTCTGACGCGCAGTTTGTTTCAAGTGGGCGGGAAATTAGATAAATTTAAGCGAAAAGCTAAGGAGTTGGGAGATAAGATTGCAGAATCCGTTGTACGTGGGTTGAAGGAAGAAGATGTAGCAAGGTTTATTGTTGTAGTAAGGTCTTGCGCTTTTTGGGGTAAATCGAGGAGGTTGCGTGTGTTTTTGGCAGGGATGGAGCAGAGGGGCATGGTTATTACGCGCGTTATTTTAAGAGCGTCGCGTCCGCATAATGGGTGTAGGGCTAGAAAACTTCGTCGGATGTAGCGTAAAGGTAACGCGTCTACTTTGGGAGTAGAAGATTGCAGGTTCGAGTCCTGTCATCCCGACGGAGGGCGCCGGGGCCCATAGTTTAATGGTAAAACAGGTCGCTCATAACGATTATTTATAGGTTCGATTCCTATTGGGGGTACCCCGGTGGATTTACAGGTTGGACTACGTATTATATGAATATATAAATAGAATTGCATGAAATTTAACATATTTTTAAAGACACAGTTAATAAGCAAGGAAATTATTTGTTGGGGTAAATCCGCTTTAATCCCTGGTGTGGTTTCGGATTTTATTTTTGATAGCGAGCGCTATGAAGACATGTTTAGTGTGTTTACAGGGGTGAGTCATATAAGTATTACTCTGGCAGATGAGGATTTTGTTTATGTTCCAGGGCAGCAAGTATCTATGTTATTACCTTTTTTTGGTAGAAAAAAAAGCAGTTGGTCGTATGGTACGGATTTTATTCATCATAAATACAAGAGGCGGGAGCTTTTATTAGATCGTGTTAACAAATTGAGTTCTATGGTATTTTCTGGTCATGAGGGGCATATTGTCTTTGCTGTTTTGCAGGAAAAAGTGGATTTTAACGTTTGGCGGTTATTTCGTAAAGGCTTTTTCACACGTAAAGCTTTAAAAGGTATGTTTTACGTTAAAGAGGGGTGTGCGGGCAAATTCCAAGAGGTGTGGCGCGCAGCTAGAAGCAAGCGCCAAATTTTTAGGCATGTGAAGTTAAAGAGGCAGGCCAAGCGTGGGTCGGGCATAGGTTTTCGTTTGGGGTACCCAGCGGAGCTGTTTTTTTTTAGGGGCGATGGCAGGAAGTCTAGATGGCATTTGCAGTTTGTTAGTTTGATAGATACTACTCGAGTTCCTTGGTATTTGAGGAGCAAAAGTAAACAGCAGAAGTCTGCGGTCAAGCCAGTATTAAAGCGTCGGCGCAGGAAAGCAGAATGTAGGAGGCAGGTGGCAGTTTCAGGCGGGGTCGGGGGCCGCTGGAGCTTTCTGCGCAAAAGCGGCGGCGGCCCCGCATTTCCCGGATCTATAATAGAGCGGCAGACTCATTTTAAGTATAGAAGGTATGGTGTTATTCGTAAGATAGTCAAATATGGGGGGGTTATTTACCGGTACCGGAAGTTATTAAAAGGATTTAAAGACATGTATAAGATGCGTAAGCTTATTAAGAAGCGCAAGCTCAAGTCGATTAAAGCCAGGTTGAAGTTAAAGTATTCCTGGGCGTGTTTCAGGGGATTTAAATCTATTTTTTTACCAGTAGTTAGGCTGAAAAAAGGGTATTTGTCTCTTATCGGGAGACCGCTTTGTGCTTACCATAGTTCTTTGCGTAGTTGGATGAGAGGTAGTTTTCTACGTAAACTTGCACGTGCGGCGGCCCGCCATAAGTTTAGGGTCAGTCCGCCCAAGGAGGCTGCTCAGCGTAGGGCAGCTGGGGCGGGCAGTATTATGTTATGCAAAAGGCGAATGCAATGCACAGGGGTTAAACGGCTGGTTTGGCGGTATTTGTTGGCCCAGTTTTATAATTACCGTAAGGTTTGTGGAGCGCGGATCGTTAGGGTAGCTTGTGGTTATCAGTTGAGGTTAACTAGATTTTTGCGTTATTTGGTAGAGTCCTTTGAGTATATCATCGCGCTTTTTTCGTCTGTTAATGTAGTCAGGTTTAGAAGGCTAAATTTGCTGGTCCTGTGGAGTTTTTGCAGAGCTTTGTTTCGTTTTCAGCGCGTAATTGTTCATAGTTGGAATAATTCTATGGTATGGTCGCGGCCATCGTCGAAACTTTTCAAGTTGTATAATTCTTTGTTTATGCGCGGGCATCTAGTCGAAAATTTTTTGTTGTCCTTGTCAACCAGCGCTTTGAACTACGGGAGATTGTTTCCTCTGTGGAGTGCGGCGCGTTTTAGTTCCTGGAGATCCAAGTTCCGTAGTGGGACATGGCATCAGGTCAAATTTAGCGGGTTACGCGTTAGGTCAGCTCAGGCCTTTTTGCGTTTGAAGGTCGATTTATTTGAATCTATGTTATTTTGCACCGTTTTTAAAGAGGATTGGTCTTTTGTTTTAGTGTCTGGTTTATTGGGAATGGGGACAGACGATAAATTGTGGGATAAGGATGCAGATATCGACTGTGAAGAGGATTTGGCTCCAGCAGATGCGTTATCGAAAATTGTTACAACTAAGTTCAAGGCCCGGTTTAAAAGGAAGTTTAAAACTGAACAAGGCAAATGTCGTCTTAAAAGTTTTTTGTCAGGTTTTGATAAGGATAGTCGGGATATGCATTTTTGGGACAGTGTTGGGAATGTTTGTTTATCCAATAGGAATCAACCCATTGGGTCTTATCCTGTGGGGTCTATCAGGTGGGCTTATATATTACAAATATTAGTAAGACAGGCGAGTGTCGGTGTGGGTTGCTCTGGCGCTGCGGGGTCGGTAGTACGTTTAGGCGGTTTGTTGGATCATGCAGCCATTTTCGAGAAGGCGGTAAGACGTGAGTCCCTAAAATTCATATAAAAAACATAAAAAATAATGATGCCAGTACTAGTGTTGTTTGTTGCAATGATACAATTACGATTTTGGGAGTTTGGAGCGGGCGTGCTATTTTTGGAAGAATTAATAGGGGGCATGTTTACTGCTCTGCATTATTTTTTTCATAAAGATATTACATTGAATTACCCCTTTGAAAAGGGCGTCCTGGGGCCGAGGTTCCGGGGGGAGCATGCGCTTCGGCGGTATGAAACGGGGGAAGAACGCTGCATTTCTTGTAAGTTATGTGAGGCGGTTTGTCCCGCGCAGGCTATAACGATCGAAGGAATGGTTAGAGCGTATGGCGTGGCTGGAGCAACAGTGGAGTCTCGTCGTACTCTTCGGTATGATATCGATATGACGAAGTGTATTTATTGCGGTTTTTGCCAGGAAGCATGTCCGGTGGATGCTATTGTACAGGGTCCCAATTATGAGTTTGGCGGGGCTGTTTCACGTTTTCAGCTCTTTTATAACAAGAAAAAGCTGTTGGATAATGGTGATAGGTGGGAGGTTGAAATCGGGGCTAATCTCTTAGCGGAGGTCCCTTACAGATAAATTATGATGTTGGTTGCCTTAGATATTTTTGTTGTATTAAGCGTGTGTCTTGGGCCAGCGATTGCTGTTGCTTTTTTTGTATTTTATACAGGGGCGGATTTTGGGTATTGGGCGTGTAGGTTTTCCATGGGAATTTTGTTGTCAACAAGTTTTTTGATACCTTTTTCTGATTCTGTTTTTGGCGCGCCCCTTATAGTGCGTATTTCTATGCGTAGTGGGGACTATCCCGATTATATATTGACTTTTACAGGGGTGTCGGTGTGTTTTGTAATCTTGACAGCTTTGCTGATTGCCGTCTCTGTCTTGGTAAGTTGGACGAACGTGTTATACAGGTTAAGAGAGTTTTATATAATCCTGTTCGTTATAGAGTTTTGTCTGTTTCAACTTTTTTTAGTAGATGATATTTTTTTGTTCTATTTTTTTTATGAAAGCATTGTTATACCTGTTTTTTTCTTAATATTGATTTGGGGATCAAGGGAGCGGAAGGCGGTAGCAGCTTTTCAGTTTTTTGTATTTACTTTTTTAGGATCTATTTTGATGTTGGCGGCTATTTTTGTATTATATTCAGAGTTGGGGAGCACGGATATGACTGTTTTGCGCGAAAAGGCAGTGCTTTTGCGTGGAGATGTTGGGCGTTATGTATGGTTAGCACTCTTCTTGGCTTTTATGGTGAAAACACCGATGGTTCCAGTGCATTCTTGGCTGCCAGAAGCACATGTAGAGGCGCCCACGGCGGGTTCAGTGTTGTTAGCAGGGATATTGCTGAAAATGGGTCTGTATGGTATGTATAAATTTTTGGTTCTATTATTACCGGCGGCCTCACATTTTTTTTTTCCCTTAGTTGTAATATTGGGTGTGTTTTCTATAGTATATATTTCATCCATTATTTTAGTGCAGACAGATTTGAAAAAAATAGTTGCATATGCATCGATAGCTCATATGAATTTTGCGGCTATTGGTTTGTTTTCCGGTTCCCTGGAAGGGGTGGTTGGTTCGTTGTATTTGTTATTGATGCATGGCATTGTGTCAAGTGGTTTGTTTATTTGCGTTGGAATTTTATATGATAGGTATCATACAAGGCAGTTATATTATTATGGCGGCTTAACTGCGACTATGCCGATTTTCTGCGGGTTTTTGCTTTTGTTTGTATTGGCTAACTTTGCGCTGCCGCTAACAGGGAGTTTCGTTGCGGAATTTTTGGTGTTTGTCGGGGTGGCTGATGCAAGCGGTATGGCTGTATTCCTTATTTCGTGTAATATTATTTTTAGTGCCGGGTATTCAATATGGTTGTTTGGAAGGCTAGCATATGGGCCAATACGCCCGTATGTCCCCCAATATAGCGATTTAAATAGGAGAGAGTTTATTATATTGTCAGGATTGGCTTTCTTGACTGTCGCGGGGGGGGTGTTCCCCGGTCCGATTTTGTCTCTTTTAATACCATGATTATTTGTGTATAGGAAATCGGGTTGGGGAAGATGTTGTTGGCTTGAATGTGTGCAGTAGTTAGCATGCGTCTGAATGGCCGTAGGGTGGGGATAAATGAGCATTTCACAGTATTGCAAGTGTGTGAGGAGGAGGGACTTGATGTCCCGCGTTTCTGTTTTCATGAGCATTTGTCTATAGCAGGGAATTGTAGAATGTGTCTAGTAGAGGTGCAAAAGGCGCTTAAACCGGTTGCGTCATGTGCAATGCCAATCATGCGGAATATGGGGGTTTCGACAGAGAGTAGTTTTGTGCGTAAAGCGCGTGAAGGTGTGTTAGAATTTTTGCTAGTTAATCATCCGTTAGATTGCCCTATTTGTGATCAGGGGGGGGAATGCGATCTGCAAGACCAAACCATCGTTTTTGGGGCGGATAGGGGCAGGTTTTATGATTATAAGCGTGCAGTCTATGATAAAGATATAGGTGTTTTTATTAAAACAGTTATGACTCGGTGTATACATTGTACTCGCTGTGTTAGGTTTGCCCGTGAGGTGTGCGGGTCTTTTGATTTGGGCGTGGTCGGTAGAGGGGCACTTATGGAGATAGGGTCTTACGTGGAAAAGGTGTTTGAGTCAGAATTGTCTGGTAATGTTATTGACCTATGCCCGGTAGGGGCGTTGACAGCGAAGCCCTCAGCATTTAAGTCTCGGAGTTGGGAGCTAGCGAAAATTGAATGTGTGGATGTTTTGGATGGGTTTGGCTCTAGTGTTGTTGTGGATTTGCGGGGGTTGGATATAATGAGAGTTACACCGCGGGTAGGTCTTGACGTGGGTTGGATAACAGATAAGATAAGGTTTTTTTATGATGGTCTTCGTTATCAGCGTTTAGGCGTCCCGTTATTCTGTTTTGGCGGGGTTGTTTGTAAGGATTCCTGGATAAGTATAGTTATGCGCGTGTGGTGGGGTTTGCGTTGCAAGAGGGTTATGCACGGGGTCGTGGGTGCTTTGGCCAGCATTGGTACTTCCTTATTCCTTAAAGAATTTGCTAGGTGGTGTAGCGGGCAGTTGTTTGTTTCGGAAGATCAATTAAGTACAAGTGACAGAAGGAAGGGCTATATATGCGATCTGCGTGGTGCGGTGTTGGATAGTTTGCGGGAGGTTTTTTGCATTGAGACAAATTTGCGGCGCGAGTTGCCGTTAGTACATGTGCGGTTTTCTCGTGACTGTGGTCTAGGGTTAACTGAGTATAGATCGATTGGCGGTCGCGTGAAAAAAAGGAGTCCATGTCTTGGTATGGTGTTTGCACTCTTAAACGGCCGAGTTCCATTAAATATAATGTCAGGGGGGCCTTATAAGTTGAAAGTGTTTTCTACGGTGGCTGCGTGCGGGGTGCTTAGTGATACAGGGGCGTTGCAGTTGGATGCTTTTTTGCGTGACAGGGTGTCTTCCAGTTTTGAGTTTGTTCGGACAGAGGTTGGTAGTTTAAATGGTCTGGAAATAGGTGCTCGCTCGAGGCTTTTATGCGGTGCTGCTTTTGAAGATGACGGTGTGGGTGCAGTACCGGTTTTATACTCTGCGGGCGGGGATATGTGCGCGAAGAAACGTGAGGTGCCAGCAGTTTTCTTGCACCAGGGCTCTCATGCAGATGATTTTTTGCTAGGCCAATGCTCGGTTTTTTTGCCGACGGCTGCTTTTACGGAGTGTAGTGGGTTATATATGAGTTTACAAGGATTGTTCAAGTACAGTAATTTTGTGGTGGGGGGGCCGTATGGAGTATTTACTGATGAGATTATATTATGTGGATTGTTGAGTGGTTTGCGTTCTAGGTGCGCAGAAGTGCCAGTTGCGGGTGGAAGTGTGTATAAAGAGCATATTTATTGGTTGAATTTTTGTTCTGGGGTAGTTTGTTTGGTTAAAGGATTTAGGGCCAAAATGGAGTCAGTGGCTTTAAGGGTTTTAGGGTTAGGCGGGCTACGGGTAGGCCGGGCTAACATTGCATGGGGTAGTTATGTTTTTGGTGGGCACAAGTCCTTTTTTAATATACGAGCAGCTGCTGTTTTGGGTAGTAAAGTGAGTTGTTACTACAGCACATCTATCCTTGTAAGTTCTTCTAAGGTTTGCCAAAGCATGATGTGGCCACCTAGTTTGTTTGGAGCATTTATAATATAAAAGTATGGTTGTTTTTGTCGAAATTATAAGGTTAGTGTTAGAATCTTTAGTTTTGGTGGTGCCACTCTTGGTTTCGGTGGCCTTTGTAACTTTAGTAGAGCGTAAAGTCATGGCCGCTATTCAGCGACGCAGAGGGCCTAATATAGTGGGCATTTGGGGTTTGTTGCAGCCGTTCGCAGATGGTTTGAAGCTCATAGTTAAGGAAACGGTCATACCAGGCACGGCTAATAAGTCTGTGTTCCTTATGGCACCCTTGCTTACGTTTGGGTTAAGCCTAATAGGTTGGGTCGTCATACCATTTGGGGGCCAGCAGGTGTTGGCAGATATCAATGTTGGGATTATGTATTTATTTGCGGTCTCGGCTCTGGAGGTTTATGGTGTTATCTGTGCTGGTTGGGGGAGCAACTCTCAATATGCATTTCTAGGAGCACTTAGGTCGGCGGCCCAGATGATTTCTTATGAGGTTTCTATAGGGTTAATTATAATTTGTGTAGTTATGTGTGCAGGGTCTATGAATTTGACGCAAATAGTATTAGCTCAGGAGCAAATTTGGTATGTTTTCCCGCTATTTCCGTTGTTTTTGTTATTTTTTGTGTCGTCTCTCGCAGAAACGAACCGCCCTCCCTTTGATTTGCCTGAAGCGGAGGCAGAATTGGTGGCTGGTTACAATGTGGAGTATTCGGGTTTGGGTTTTGCGCTCTTTTTTATTGGTGAGTATGCAAACATCATTTTAATGAGTGCAATGTCTACAATATTATTTTTAGGTGGATGGTTGCCGCCGCTTGGTCTTGCGGCTCTAGTTTTTATTCCCAGCTGTTTCTGGTTTGGGGCTAAGGTATGTTTAGTGTTATTTTTATTTATATGGGTGCGCGCGTCTTTTCCGCGGTATCGTTACGATCAGTTGATGCGTTTGGGGTGGAAAGTTTTTTTACCACTGTCTCTAGGTTGGGTGATTTTTTTTAGCGGAGTATTCTTCGGAATGGGATGGTTTGTATAATTATATAATATGGATATTTTAGCAGCGTCGATTATAGTGGTAGTAGTTTTGTTTGGTTTTGGACTGGTTGGGGCTCTGTCTGCGCGGAGAAATCTAATCCTGGTTTTTATGTCGATCGAGCTCATGTTGATGGCGGTGGTATTAGGGTTTGGGTTTCAGGCAGTTATTTTTGAAGACGTTTTTTATCAGTTGTTGGTTTTGGTGTTTTTAGTTTTGGGAGGGGCTGAAGCATCAGTTGGGTTTGCGGTATTAATAGTTTATTACCGTTTAAGTGGTTCGTTGGATTTTAATATTATTACGTTGTGTAAAGGTTAAAATGGTTACAAAGGCTTTGACAACAGGTCGGCAGGTTTATTATCATCGAGAGTTTTGTGTGATAGGGAAATTAGTAAGGCCTTCCTTGCACGGGTCGGAGGTGGTACGGTATATGCCCCAATTTGTTTATGATTTTATTCAGGAAGGGCCTTGGTGGTTACGGATAGGTGAATCGGAACACTCAGGTATGATCTGTTATCCATCAGCGCATTTTGTTACATTGTATGATAATTTATTGTTACAAAATGGATATCATCGTAAATTTCGGTGGTCAGGGGATGCTTATTTTAGGTATGTGGCTATTTTTTATTTTTATTTGTCGGAAGTATTTTGTGGGACGGATCAGTACCCGTCGCAAATTAGGGTTTGGGTGGATAGTTTGCCCTATGAAATTTTGTGGTCTCTGGATAGATACCTGCGTTTTACTTATCACCGTGACGAAATAGAAAATAATGTTGAGTTGAAGTGCTGGGAAAAAGATGATTTTAGGAGGTTTTATTTTGCGGGGTTAAACAAGGCTTTTGCCTGCAGTTCGGTTAAATTGGCGATGCTTCGTGTGTTTGGTTTGTACCGCTACTCAATTGATGGGGATCTATATAATTTGGCTTTTTTTGGTTCGGGAGAGGTTATTGAATTTGTTGAAGAAGAGGATTTTTTAGTCAGATATAGTAGCGTGCATGGTTTCTTTGAGGGCGGCCAGCTTTTATCCCCCGCAGTTTTGGATCAGGAGCATGAAATTTGGTGTCAAGGGCCTACGGTGGCTAGGCGGTTTGATGTAGACAAATTGGGGTTTTCTAGATTTAGGGACTGGGATTGGGGGTATAGGTATTTGTATGAATTTTATGATGAATTGCATTTTAGATATAATGAGGTCTTCCGCGATTTTGTATTTGAATATTTGTGTGCCTATCTAGGTGGGTGGTTTAGTTTTTTGGTGGATACAGCTGAGGAGCTTGCGCCGCCCCCCGCGCGGCGTAAGTGTTTGGCGGATTGGGGGTTGAGTTCGTTGGAATTAGCGTTTGAGTTAAGAGAATTGGTTCATGAGTTCGAGGATATATTTTCAGATGAGGATGATATTTGGGATTTTTGGGGAGAGTCAGACGTTGGTGCAGATAGCAACGAAATTGAGTCAGTGGACTCTCGTTTCAAATGGCGCGAGATTTTGGGTTTTGCGGGCTGCTTGAGTGAGGAAATTGGGGATAAAGATCGCTGGTTCGCGAAAGTATTTGGAAAGTTAAATAAGGCGTTTGGAGCTTCGCGCGCGGGAGAGATTGCGTTAGTGGCACTAACTCACACGCAAGAAGAATTACAAGAAATTTTTAACCATTTTAGCGAGGACATTTGTGAGTCGCGTGATTACCTCGGGTCTGCAGGTATGGGCGGCGTTGCCCAACGGGTCACGCGCCGGTTTTTGGGGGGCAAGGCATTATCTAATTTGCCGAGTTACCAGGCTTTTGTAGAGTATAAACAATGTGCCTTGCGTATGGAGTTGTTGGAAGATGCGAGTAGGTTTTTCGGCTCCCCAGAATGCGCGGAGCAATTGTTAATTAAGATTCCTCGGTTTTTTACTAGGGGTTTTGCGTTGAATGGGCATAACGATTGGTTTTTGGTTGATTTGTTGGTGGGCATGGGTCATTTTTATGATAGCGTGTTTGTTCAATACTTGACGAGTTTCGACTGGTTTGTGGGCGAGTTGATGTTGAGCAGTGGAGATGTAGGTCCCTACACCAATAGACTAGGGTCGGCACGTGCGTATTCTGGTGGAGATACAGTATTTGAAGAGGATGAGTTGGATGAGTGGGATACGGAAAGTTACTGGTGCGAATTAGGTTTGGATGAATTGTCATCCTCGGAGATGTTGGATTATGAAAAGGAGTTCTATGAGAGTTTAGATGAGGAGGATCGCGCTGAATATGATTTTTTTACAGTAGATTATTATTCCTCTTCGGATAGGCAAGCTGTAAAATTCTTTTGTGGTGTGGATCTGGAAACTGTTTTGACAGGCGATGATGATAAGGATATGGTGCTTAATGATGATTTTTTGTTTGATAACAATTGTATTTTCGGGGAGGAGGAGATCTGGGGGCGTTATTGGTATCTTCCTCGCCCCGCGGAGCTTATAGCAACTATAGTACCCGTTGAGAAAGAGCGCGGCCCGAGCGCAGCGGATTTTGCAGTTGCTGCACTTTTATCAAAAATGCGAACTCTGTCAAGGTTTAGGTTAGGCGTTGTTGTTTACTATCCATTTTATACGAGTGTAAAGCGCAGGTTGATGGGAGCTGAAGGGTTTAGTTTAAGCCAGTTGTTCTCAGGGCGTTTTATGTTTGTTATGTTAGTGTTGCCGTTTTTCTGTTTTTGGGACTGGTTGTTTATATTGGAAAAATGGGTGCAAGTGAAGTTACACACGCGGCTGGATGTATTGGTATGGCTGGCAATTTCGGGGTTGTTGGTAGTAATTTTTTTGCCGCAGGTTTGTATCATGTTATTTTGTTATGGGATTTGGTTTCTTTGGAATTTTACGGGCGGGGTTGTAAACAAGATAGTTTTATGGCCTTTAATCAGCGGTGTGAAATTTATTAATTTAATGCGGGCTGTGCCCGCGTGTGGGGTAAAGGTATCTTTAGATAAAGTGGGGTGTTTGAAACGAATAGCGAGCTTATTTTGTTTTTACCTGTTTGTACGGTATTTGGTGAGGGCTTACCCGTATGAAGTGAGTAAAATGCTTTTAAGTTGTTCGCGGTATTTTAGCGAGTATAGCCCTTCTCCAACGTTCAATTTGACTGTAATATGTGTGGTTGGTGTTTTGTTTGTGTTTGCGTTCTTTTCAAGGGAAATGCGCAATATGGTTTCCGGGTTGTATGGTTTAGTTTTGCCGTTGGGGCTCATCTCTCATTTTGCATATTTTGATGAAACAACAGCAGGCTGGACGTCTCCATATAATTATCCCGAATCTTGGCGGGTGGCCGTGTATGAGGGGCGCGGAAGGCCCCGGACAATAGTTCCCATTAGCGGCCCCAGTTCTATCCTCCAATACAAAAGCTTGCCTTCTTTCAAGGTGTTGTTCGAAAAATTGGGTTCTGCCTGGTTTCCTAGTCGTTATGTCGGTTATGCTGATTTCCAAAGAGTTATCACTAGGACAGGCAGGGATACATATTATCCGGCGACTGCTACACCTTATGACAAGGAAATTTGGGATGATACATATTTTGTGCTTAAATATGAGAATGCCTCTAGAGCTGATGCCCTTATTTTATTCTGGGAATTTGCTCCGCATGATAGGATATGTGTGATGGAGAGGCCTGGTTTTTGGGGCGAATATTATACGCGCAGGCACCCTGCTTGGCCGAAGTTTACCAAGCGGCAGGTTTACAGGGGGTTATTGCATTCACTGGTGTATGCTTTTGTGGATATTAATTATTTTGGTTTACCTACAGTGAGTTCCACGGAATTACCGGGGGTAACGCACGAGCGGGGGGAGGCTGGGCTGCACCTGCACCATATGGGGAGTTATTCCTTTTTTCGCGGTTTATTTTATGAGTACCCATTTGTTGTTTTTGATGTAGGTTTTAAATCTGACGGGGAGTATACGGGAAATGGCTACGAAAGAGGCTATAAATCTTGTGTACTTTACACTTCGAATCTAAAATGGGTTTTTGGTTTCACCGACAGGTCGCAGTTGGTTTTTGATCATTATAATTTCTACTATCCACATTTAGAACTGCTGGATGAGTATGAGATTTATAGAGGTACAAGGGCTAGGGCGCCCGTCGTGAGGAATTATGGTGAGATAGCGATGAATGGCAAGTTTGATACTTATTACAAGCGTTGCAATCATCGCTATCTGTGCCTTGTTTTATAAGATAGGGCGGGTCTGCTACTTGGCGGAACGGTAGACGCGGCAGACTTAAAATCTGCTTTTCTTGAGAAAGTACCAGTTCGAGTCTGGTAGTAGGCAAGGTCAGCGTAGAGGTGGAGTCGAACCACCATAAAGGGATTTGCAGTCCCCGACATTACCATTATGTTATCTACGCAGGTCCTTCGTCTAGTTGGGTTAGGACAGCGCCCTTTCAAGGCGCAAACGCGGGTTCAAATCCCGTAGGAGTCTGTGTTGGTAGGGTTTTTATATTCTAATTGGATTGTTTCCGTAGCTCAATGGTAGAGCGGCTGGCTGTTAACCAGTAGGTTGCTGGTTCGATTCCAGCCGGAATCGAACCGTTTTTTGTTTAGCGTGCCAAGTTATTTTAGTTAGTTCTTGAGGCGTAAAGTTATAGCCTTGAGAGGAGTTTTGGTGGGAGTGGAAAAATAGCCGGGGCGGGGGCTTCCACAGCGAAAAGTTTATGGGGGGCGGTCTGATGGCGTATTGTGGTACTGATTTTTTGGTTGCTGTATTGATGTTTTGACTAAATTACTTAATCATGAGGTCGAAGATCGGATTTAGGAAGGTTCATAGAAGAGCTTGGATTGTAGGGAGGGTTGAGGGCGGAGTAGCTAAGGTTGAGAGTCTACATAGTGGGGCGGTGGGGGAGCGGAGGAAATTCCGTAGTTTTGCGGTCGTCGTTCGGTGTTGGTCTAAAATTAGGTTCTATTGGTACTATTTTGCTGTGTTTTATCCGAATGCATTCTGTTTTTTTGTAATTTTGTTGCCGTATTATATTGTCGGAAATTGTGTATATTCTGCTGAAATAGGGAGTCCTGTTGATGTGGATTCTGCCGCGGTAGCAGAAGTACCGGTTGTGGAGTTTGACACGAATGGTAAAATTATTCGAATACAGGGGTTTACAAGGGAAGCTTTTTCAGATGTACATGGCACGGAGAGAGGGATTTTGGGTCCACTAACAGATCCGGATATGATTGAAAGATTAAGCGCTCTTTATCCAAACCAAGTGGTCCAGCTATTTAAGGAACATAAGATTGCGGCGTGTGTGGAAGAAGGCACTTGGGAGAGGTTTTGGGATTTAGAGTATGAAGTATTTCTTGAGAAATACAACACGCACTATTCAGATTTAGCAGGGGACCTCCAGTATCAGTTATACATACGTGATGAACATAAGCGTGCAGTTTTGAAGCTTTTGCAAGAAAGTTCGACAAAAGTTAATGGTTTCGAGTGTTTTTGTTTAAAAATGGAGTCTTCTGTTAAGCGCCCAGTTTGAGAGATTGGTAGCCTGGGTGGCTGAGTGGTTGAAAGTATTAGTCTTGAAAACTGACGTGTAGAGATGCACCGTGGGTTCGAATCCCACCCCAGGCTATTAGGGTTTGGTTTGTCCCGTAGGTCCTTAGCTCAGTTGGTAGAGCGGTAACCTTCTAAGTTAATGGTCATGGGTTCGAATCCCGTAGGGCCCTGCTAGCAAGTTAAGTACTGGTAGCGTTGTGCGGTTTTATAGGCGCTTAGGGCTAGTAGATACGTTTTATCACAGTGCCGTCGAATATCCGGCGCCAGCGAATATCAGTTATAATTGGAATTATGGGGTCTTGGCTTTGATGTGTTTAGTGGTGCAGATCATTACGGGAGTTTTGTTGGCAATGCATTATGTGGCGCATGTAGACTTAGCCTTTGTTAGTGTAGAGCATATAATGCGTGATGTTAATAATGGTTGGCTGTTGCGCTATGCGCATGCTAATGGTGCTTCCATGTTTTTTATTGTAGTATATTTACACATGTTTCGCGGTTTATATTACCAATCGTATTTTTACCCGAGACGTACTCTGTGGTGTACGGGGGTGGTAATTTTCTTGCTTATGGTGGTAACAGCCTTTATAGGTTATGTTTTGCCATGGGGACAAATGAGTTTGTGGGGTGCTACAGTTATAACAAATTTAGTGTCCACGGTGCCATGGGTCGGCAATGATATAGTGGTCTGGTTATGGGGCGGATTTGCGGTGGATAACGCCACATTGACGCGGTTCTTTAGTCTGCATTATCTTTTGCCCTTTTTACTACTGGGTATGGTGGGTGTGCATATAATTGTTTTGCACGAGACAGGTTCTAGCAACCCTTTAGGAGTAGGTTATAGAATAGATAACATACCATTTGGTCCTTATTTCGTAGTAAAAGACCTGTATTCGGTGTTGCTTTTTAGCATGTTTTTTTCATTATTTATTTTTTTTATGCCAGACACCCTGGGCCATCCGGATAATTATATCCAGGCGAACCCTTTGGTAACGCCTACTCACATAGTTCCGGAGTGGTATTTTTTATGGTTTTATGCCATGCTGCGTTCAGTGCCGGATAAGTCTATGGGGGTATTAACTGTGGTATCAGCTATTGTTGCTTTGTTTGCTCTACCTTTTTACGTCCGCGGTACTGTTAGTGGGTCGGAATATCGTCCTTTATCAAAAATTTTATTTTGGATTTTTGTGGCGGGGTGTATGTTATTGACGTGGGCCGGGGGCAAGCCGGTGGAGGAACCGTACACTGCTATCGGTGTTTTTGCGACAGGCCTTTTCTTTCTTTATTTCAAACTAATAGCTTTTATTGTTTACTTTGAAGATAAGTGTTGGTCCGGGCAGCAGAGTGATTGGGCTTCTAAGTATGAGGAGTTGTTTCGGCGGTTGAAGAAGGGGGGGGTGGTAGGCAATTATTTGGATGTATAAATAGAAGAAAATTTGGTTCTTGCAATCGCATAGCTCAATGGTAGAGCAGTGGACTTTTAATCCATAGGTTTTGGGTTCGAATCCCAATGCGAGTAGTTGAGATGATTAGCTCAGTGGTAGAGCAGCTCGTTTACACCGAGAAGGCCAATGGTTCAAATCCATTATCATCCATAACGGTTAGAAGTCATTTTGCTAAATTTTCGGTAGGATGCAAGCATAAATTTTTTGGGGGCGCTTTATAATAGTCTCAAATTTGCAAAACGCGCAAAGATCGATGTTTTTGCTAAAGGCTTAAGGCTGAGCCTTAGTGGCAGGAATCTGTTAAAAACGTTATATTGGCGCAGACGGCGCAGGCGTTATAAAGGAGCTATTTTTATTTTTAATATGTATGATTTTGGAGGTAGAAAGTTTAAGCGCAGGAAATTAACGCGTCATGCGAGATTGTTGTTGGAGAAACAAAAATTACGAGCGTTTTACACGTTTTTAACAGAACGACAAATTAAGAATTATTTAGCGCGCGCGCGTTCATTGTACCCCGCCAATATGAGCGGCAGGTCGTTGGTTTTTGACGTGTTTTTTTCGTATTTGGAATCCCGTTTGGACGTTGCTGTTTACCGATTGCACTTTTCTAGAACCCTTTTAGAAGCCAGACAGTTGGTTAGCCATAAAGCGGTTACAGTGAATGGAAGAATAGTGAATTGTGGTAGTTATGGTTTACGCTCTGGTGACGTTGTTGAAGTGTGTAGAATTAACAACGCGCGTATTGTGCGGGATTTATTTGATCGCAGTGTAGTAAGTGATTCTGGCTCACGCCGTTTTAAGGTCAGCCGGTTGGTGCGCCGTGTGTTGCGTAAAAGACAGGGTAAGAATATCAGTTTTAAAGGAAATTTATTAAAATATTGGAAGTATGCTTGTGGATTTTTGAATTTCACGGATGCGGACGTTACTCAGGTAGGTGTTAGAGGTGGGTTCCGTTGTCAGTATAAAGTGACTTATGATGGGGCCCTGATCTGCGGGAGGGCTAAACATCTTATGGGTTTGGCAGCCTGGTCTCCGTCAATATATTTACAAAATGAATTGTATAAATTTGTCGATTTATTGTATTCTGCGGGGCAGTTGGAAGGTGTTTCGGAGGCTTTTGCGCGGTGCAGTATAGGCCGATTCAAGTTTAGGAGTGATTGGTATTTATCAAAACGTTTTAAACGTAAAGGGAAGTTTCGTCGAAAGAGATTTTTCCTGTATAGGCGCGTGAAGAGTTTGCGGTATGGCGGGCGGCAGTTTATGGACATGCGTATAAAGCCCGCAGTTTTGTTTAGCAAAATGTATAAGGCGCGTAAGCATAGTGGATCTAGAAAACATAGGCGCGGTATGTCCCATAGGGCTTATAAGTTATTACAAAATATGGTGTTTAATAACAGGAGAGGTTTGAGAACGATTGGGTCTTTTCCGGTATTATTTCCTGCGACTAAGTCTTATGAAGTAGATTATAGAGTGTTTGCTGGGGTTTATGTGGGGAGTTATGCATATCAGTATGTACCATTCCCTGGGCAAATTAGTCCTTACATGTTTTATCAGTTTTACCTTAAACAGGGTTTATAGTAAGGCCCCTTGAAGCTTTGGCTATTATTTCTATAACGTCCAGTTCGTCACGTCGCGAGCAAATTCCATTAGCAACAGCGGCGCCGTAAAGGTTTGCAAACAGTTTGGTCAGCTCAGGGCTGTTGTTGTTGCAGGGTATTGGAAAAGTTGCCAGGTTGGGGCTAAATTCCGTCTCAACTAAAATTATCAGGGGGATATTGACTCGGCGTGCTTCATTTATTATCCAATAGTTTGGGGCCGTTTGGGCTAGAAACAGGGCTTTTGGTAGTTGTTTTATGCAAGCGAAATGATAAGAGGGTATTTCATCGTCCTGGTAATTCCTGATTAGTTCTTTGAAATTCGTCAGCAAGCCAGGTTGCCAGCGGGCGGGAAAATAGAAATGTTTCATACTTGAAGTTAGTGCCCTGTGTATTGGTGTGCGTATAAAGGCATTTTGGTTTATGAAGGCGGTGAAACCGTAGAGTTCATATATACGAGAGAGGAAAAAAAATGCGCGTTGGAGTAATAAGGTTGTGTATGTTAAGTCTATTATATAGTTATAGTCGCGCCGGCCGGCAAGAAATTTCGCAGAATAAGGGTTCCAAACGTGGGGGGTAGAGCCTAGGTGGAGATTAGCGGCAAGTAATTGTTCTTGCGTAAGGGTTATTTCGTAATAGGTTGACATTTTTAGTTCGTTGTAGTTTATTTGTGGGGGGAGCAGGGTTCGAACCTGCGTAGAATTTAATCAACAGATTTACAGTCTGCCGCTTTTGACCGCTCAGCCATCCCCCAGTTTATTGGCTTAAGAACCATTAGTCGTTGGCTATAAAGTAGCTCTTTTTTGGCGTTTGATATTAAAAAAACATATAAGAGCATAATTATGGATAGTACTTTAATTAATTTGTACATTGAAGCATTGCGGGAATCAGGTCGTTATGTGGGGGCGGGCGCGGCAGCGATAGGTATTTCTGGTGGTGGAGTAGGTATAGGTCTTGTGTTTCAAGGTTTTTTAGTAGCTTGTGCGCGCAATCCGCGGAGGGAGGCCGTTTTTTTTAGGTCAGCTCTACTGGGATTTGCTCTTGCGGAAGCTACAGGTTTGTTGGCGTTGATGGTATCGTTTTTGGTTTTGTACGCCTAATTTTTGTAATTTGTTATATCATACATACAGATTTTCGGAGGGATGTTTTCTCCATTAGAGGGCGTAAAAGACGAGATATTAATCGGTTTTATACTGGGTAAATTAGATTTATCTTTTACAAGTTTGTCATTTTTTTTAATTGTTGTTTACAGTGCGGTATTCCTGTTATTCTTATTTTTCCGTAGTGAATTGAAGGTCATTCCGCATCCAGGCCAATTGGTCTTAGAGAGTTTTTATCGTTTCATGCTTGATATGATAGTAGGGCGCGCAGGCCCGGAAAGTATTGTGTATTTTCCTATGATGTTTTGCATATTTGTTTTTGTTTTGTTTGGTAATTTGTGTGGTATTTTTCCCTATGGTATGACAGTAACTGCCCAGATAGGTATGGTGTTTATGTTAGGTTATTCTTCTTTTATAGGTTTGACCTATATAGGATTGGGCAGGTATAAATGGAGGTTCTTAAAGAAATTTGTTGTAGGGGGCGGTATGGCGAAAGTGCTGGTAGCGCTACTTTTTGTACTTGAGATTGTTTCCTATTGTGTACGCCCTCTGAGTTTATCGGTGCGGTTAGCTGCTAACATGATCGGTGGACACGCGCTGCTTCACTTATTAGCTATGATGTTCATACAATTTGTAGGTAAAATTTTCGGGGCAGTTGGTTGTTGGTGTATGTCTGTTGGTGTGTTAGGTGTAGCTTGTTTTGTTTCTGGTGTTTTTGCTGTATTTATGCTTGAGGTTGGCGTAGCTTTTCTGCAAGCTTATATTTTTAGTTTGTTGTTGTGCTTATATATTGGAGAATCCATCCGACCAGTTTAAAGAGTTGGAGTTATAAAGTGAGTAAGCGATGGAGTTCCTGCTGAGAATGAGCTTTACCAATATAGAGTTATTAGGGCTGCTTTTGCTGGTGTTCGGTGTTCTCGGAATATGGTTTTTTGAGAAGACATCTAGTGTAGCCGTGTTTTTATATGATCAACGTAAGATCAAGTTAGGTTTTTGTTTACTGGGTATATTATGTGCGGTTTGCGGTATGTGTTCGTTGGGTTCGACTGTGACGTCACCGGAGTTTGGGCTTATCAACGATGGGTGGGCCAAAGTAGGCAGGCTAGTTTTATCTGTAATGTTGTTTTTAGTGGTAGGTTTGGATAACAAAAAAATAAGCTGGGTTAATTGCGGGGGTGGCGGTGTTTCTGCGGAGTTATTTTTGATCATGTCTTTGTTGTTTTCTGTTAGTGTCTTGGTTTCGACAATACATTTAGTGTTGTTAGTCATATTTTTTGAGACTATAAGTTTACTCATGTATGTATTGGCGTTAAGGAATTCTTCTAAGGATTTAGTGTTAGGAGAAGCGGTGCTAAAGTATGTTTTAGCCAGCGGTTTGAGCAGTGGGCTGCTATATTTAGGTATGTATTTTATTTTCTGCAGTTCTCTATTACCAACCAGTTTATCTGGATGGTCGGACCCTTCGGCGGCGTGGGTGTCTTTTGTATTCGGGTCTAGGTTGGTAGAAGATCTACTGTTGGGTATTGATTTAGCGTTAAATCTAGTCGGCGCTGTTTGCATTGTGACGGGTTTTTCTTTTAAATTTGGGTTGTTTCCTTTTCACGCATGGATGCCCGATCTATATCAAGGGTTGTCTCTTCAAGGCCTAGGGTATTTTATGTTAATTCCGAAGGTGGCTTTTTTTTTTGCTTTGTTAAGATTAGAAATATGGTTTGCGGGTAGTTCATTTTTGTCTAGTGTAGGGTTAAGCTGCGTTTTTATAATTTTCGGCGTATTATCTGTGGTGTTAGGTGCTGTTATGATGTTTGGACAGTTTAATTTGAAGCGGTTATTAGCGTTTAGCAGTATACATAATTTTGGCTATATTTTTGTTGCGTTAGGTCTTGGCAGCACAAAAGGGTTGATAATTAGTACTACGTTTTTGATATTCTATATTTTAGTTACAATAGGTCTGCTATTGGTCTTGAAGCAAGTTTCCCTACCGCTAGTCGGTGATTTGACTTCAGATATTCGGCTGTTTATAGGCAGTTTGCCTGTTTCACACAGAAAGTTGAGCTATATTTTGTTTGTTTATTTGTTTATCTTGTTGGGGCTGCCCCTCAGTTTTGGTTTTGTTGTTAAAGCACAAGTCATATTGAGTTTATGCAGTTTAGAACATGAATTCTTTAATGGCGTATTTTTGGCGGTTGTGCTGATGTTCTGCAGTTTTTTGAGTGTTATTGTTTATTTGCGATTGTTGGTTGAATGTTTTTTTAATAACAATGCAGTGTTACAGACGCCGCCGTCGGTGTCTCCTAAGTGTGGGGGGGCGTATGACTTGTTATTGTTTGTTATAATACTAAGCATAGCTTTTTATTTTAGTTTTGGCTGGTGTTTTACAGGTTATGATTTTTTGTTTAATGTAGTCCATTGTTTATTTATCTTTTAAGGTATAGGATATATGGAATATAGGTTAGCATTGATACGGAACCGAAAAAATAGAAATGGGAGAGTGTTTTTAGATTATAAGATTTGTGTTGTTACTAGTTCTTCTGGGTCTAAAGTGTTAGCAAAACTTGGAAATTATAGTGTGTTTCCTGTAGCAGGGCATAAATACTTGTATATAAATAAGATGTTGCTGGGCGTTTGGGTATCGAGGGGGCTATTAATTTCCCCGCGCTTATGGCGTATGTTAAAAGGGTTTAATTAGGGGGGCTTATGGTTTTTAATAAAAAGCAGTTAATAGGGTCTACTATCAAAATTAGTTACAGGCTATGGTATCTGGAGGAGGGGGGGGGTAAATATCCGCAATGTGAGCTGCAAAATTTCCAAGGGGTCTGCTTGGAGGTTAGGAAGAGGGGGGGGGGTTCTAGTGTTTTGGTGGGGAATTTTGTTGGGGGGGTGGGGGTATTTTGGCCTTTTTTTGGTTTTGGGGATC
>Ga0164242_10000510_pt1 | contig 46471 bp, 46 predicted proteins | sample OricomgcompostMG_FD_108783 | JGI IMG/M metagenome (GOLD analysis project Ga0164242, IMG submission 108783) | Miracle-Growth compost microbial communities from Emeryville, California, USA - Original compost - Miracle growth compost (MG) ... | reverse complement strand
TGCCGTCGCTGGTGTTCTATCGCCACTTCCGCGCGCTGGTGGACAGCTTCATCGTCGACATGGAACAGCAGGCCGTGAAGTTCGTCGACATCGTGCACAACCACCGCAAGTGACCGCGCCGAGGAAAGTGCCATGAACTTTCGCAAAGGGCAGGGTCGCGACGATCCGGAAATCAACCTGATCCCCTTCATCGACGTCCTGCTGGTCATCCTCATCTTCCTGATGGTCACCACGACCTACAGCAAGATGACGGCGCTGCAGATCACGCTGCCGACGGCGGACGCGGCCAAGGCGACCACCCATCCCGCCGAAATCGACGTCGGCGTCGACGCCCAGGGCAACTATGCGGTCAACAACGTGCGCGTCGCCGCGCGCACGCCGGAAGACCTGGCGCAGGAACTGGTGAACGCGGCCGGCGCATCCGGCAAGGCCGAGCCGAATCCGATGGTGGTCATCAGCGCCGACGCCACCGCCACCCACCAGACCGTGATCAACGTGCTGGAAGCGGCGCGCATCGCCGGCTATTCGCGCATCACGTTCGCCGCGCAGAGCAACGGCGGCAAATAAAGGACGGCCGCGCGACGCGGCCGCCTTCCCTCCGGCCCATCCTTCGACGGAATACGACTTGATTCCTCAACGTTCTTCCATCGAAACCTTCCTCGTCCGCACCTGGTCGCGGCGCGGCGCGGCGGCGCGCCTGCTGCTGCCGCTGGCATGGCTGTTCGGCAGCCTGTCGGCCCTGCGCCGGCTGCTGTACCGCTGCGGCCTGCGCAGCACGGTGCGGCTGCCGGTGCCCGTGATCGTGGTCGGCAACATCTTCGTCGGCGGCACCGGCAAGACGCCGTTTACCATCTGGCTGGCGCATGCGCTGCGCGATGCCGGCTACCATCCCGGCGTCATTTCGCGCGGCTACGGCAGCCAGGGCGCCGCGCCCAGCGTGGTGGGGCCGCTGGCGCAGGCGCGCGACGTCGGCGACGAACCGCTGTTGATCGCGCACCGCGCCGGCTGCCCAGTGATGGTGGGGCGCGACCGGGTGGCGGTGGGACGGGCGCTGCTGGGTGTGCGGCCGGAGATCGACGTGCTGATCGCCGACGACGGGCTGCAGCACTATCGGCTGGCGCGCGATGTCGAAATCATGCTGTTCGACGGACGCGGCGTCGGCAACGGCTGGCTGCTGCCGGCCGGTCCGCTGCGGGAGCCGGCCGCGCGCCGCTGCGACTTTACCGTCGTCAACGGTACGCATGAAGAGGCATCGCGCATGGGCGACGCGTGGCGCATGCAACTGCTCGGCGGCCTGGCGGAACCGCTGGCCTCGTCCGACCGGCTGCCCGGACACGGCCCCACCCGCGCGCTGCGCACCTTTGCCGCCACCGTCAGCGGCTTTTCGCCGGCGCGCATCGTGGCGGCGGCGGGAATCGGCAATCCCGGCCGGTTCTTCGCCATGCTGCGCGCATGCGGCATCGAGTTCACCGAGATGCCGCTGCCCGACCATTACGACTACGCCGGCAACCCGTTCGCCGGCTTGCAGGCGGACGTCATCCTGATCACCGAGAAGGATGCAGTAAAATGCCGGCAGAACGAGGCGTTGCGCAATGATGCCCGCATCTGGGTCGTGCCGGTGACGGCGCAGATCGACCGTGCGCTCGCCGATGGAATCGTGGAGAAATTGCGTGGACGCTCGACTGCTTGACATCCTGGTGTGCCCGATCTGCAAGGGTCGGCTCGAATACGACAAGAAAGCGCAGGAACTGGTCTGCCGGGCAGACCGCCTGGCCTACCCGATCCGCGACGGCATCCCGATCATGTGGCCCGATCAGGCGCGCGATCTGCAGGCCGCGGGCACCGAAGCCGTTTCCTGACGCCGGATTTTCCGTTCATCCTGTTTCCCGTGCCGGGCGGCGCCCCGGTGGCCCGTTTCTTTTTTTCTTCATGCCCTTCATCGTCATCATTCCGGCGCGCATGGCGTCGACGCGCCTGCCGAACAAGCCGCTGGCGGATCTCGGCGGCCGGCCCATGATCGTACGCGTGGCCGAGCGCGCGCTGCAGTCGGGCGCGGTGCGGGTCATCGTCGCCACCGATCATCCCGACATCCGGGATGCCTGCGGCCGGCACGGCGTGGAAGCGCGGATGACGCGCGACGACCATCCGTCCGGCACCGACCGCATCGCCGAGGTGGCGGCCGCCATCGGCCTTGATGACGATGCCGTCGTCGTCAACCTGCAGGGCGACGAGCCGCTGATCGACCCGGCGCTGGTGACGGCGACCGCGGCGCTGGTTTCCCCGGCGTCGCCGATGGCGACGGCGGCGCACGCGATCCGCGACCCGGCCGACGTGTTCAATCCGAACGTGGTGAAGGTGGTGCTGGACGCGGCGGGGCGCGCGCTGTATTTTTCGCGCGCGGCGATCCCGTGGCATCGCGAGGGCTTCGCGCAGTCGCGCGACGCGCTGCCGGCGGGCTACGCGCCGTTGCGCCATATCGGGCTGTACGCCTATCGCAACGGCTTCCTGCAGGCGTATCCGCGCCTGCCGGTTTCCCCACTGGAACAGGCCGAATCGCTGGAACAGCTGCGCGCGCTGTGGCACGGCTTTCCGATCGCGGTGCACCTCACCGCGACGGCGCCGGCCGCCGGCGTCGACACGCCGGAGGATCTGGCGCGGGTGCGCCGCCACTTCGGCAGTTGATGCTGTGCAGCAATGCCAGCCGTCCTCCGCCGGCGTTTTATGGTAACTTTCGTGCCACGTTATAAGGCATGTCCATATCACTTCGATTCCTCCCGGCGCCACTCGCAGCGCAGGGATTTCATTCAATACACCGTTAGGAAAATTTCATGCGCCTCATCCTTCTAGGAGCGCCCGGTGCCGGTAAAGGCACGCAAGCTGGTTTCATCAAGGAAAAATTCAACATCCCGCAGATCTCGACGGGCGACATGCTGCGCGCCGCCGCGCAGGCGGGCACGCCGCTCGGTCTGGCGGCGAAGAAAGTCATGGACGCCGGCGGCCTGGTGTCGGACGACATCATCATCGGGCTGGTCAAGGAGCGCCTGAAGGAGCCGGACTGCGCCCGGGGCTACCTGTTCGACGGTTTTCCCCGCACCATTCCGCAGGCGGACGCGATGAAGGAAGCCGGCGTGCCGATCGACTACGTGCTCGAGATCGACGTGCCGGACGAGGCCATCATCGAACGCATGAGCGGCCGCCGCGTGCACCCGGCGTCGGGCCGCACGTATCACGTCAAGTTCAATCCGCCGAAGAGCGAGGGCCGCGACGACGCCACCGGCGAGGAACTGATCCAGCGCAAGGACGACGAGGAGCAGACGGTGCGCAAGCGGCTCGCCGTCTATCACGAACAGACCGAGGCGCTGCTGGGCTATTACAGCGACTGGGCGAAGTCGGGCATGCCCGGCGCGCCCAGGTATCGGCGGATCGGCGGTCTCGGGTCCGTCGAAGAAATCCGGGATCGCGCGCTTGCCGCGCTGCGGGACTAGGACGAAAGGCGGGCTGCGTGCCTGCCTTTTTTCATGGACATGGCTGTTCTGAAGTAAGTCGACACTTTTCCGGAGAATTGCAGGAGGGCAAGTGGGCAAGGGACCAGGCGGACGCGGCAGGACGGCGCTCCGGCTTTTAAGCTGCCGGACGCCCTCTGCCATGCCGCAGGGCGGCAGAGCGAACGGCACCGACGAAGTGAATGCCAGCAGCGCACGGCGGAGAGGGCGCACGCTCGCCGGGGCGGCGTGGCTGGTGCTCGGCTGTCTGTGCGGCACGGCCGTTGCGCAGGCACGGCAGGCTGTGGCCGCTTCGCCCGCCGTACCCGCTGCCGCGGCGGCGCCCGAACGTGCCACCGGCTATGCCGTGAAGCCGGGCTGGAGCGCGCGCCGTTTCATGGTGGCGGCCGCCAATCCGCTGGCCGTCGATGCGGGCTACCGGATTCTGAAAGCCGGCGGTACCGCCGTCGATGCCGCCATCGCGGTGCAGATGGTGCTGGGGTTGGTCGAGCCGCAGTCGTCTGGCCTCGGCGGCGGCGCCTTCATGCTCTACTACGACGGCAGCCGGGTGCAGGCCTACGACGGACGCGAAACCGCGCCGTCCGGCGCCACCGAACGGCTGTTCGAGTCGCCGGACGGCAAGCCGATGCGCTTCTTCGACGCGGTGGTCGGCGGCCGCTCGGTCGGCGTGCCGGGCGTATTGCGCATGCTGGCGCTGGCGCACCGGCAGTACGGCAGGCTGCCGTGGGCCGCGCTGTTCGCGCCGGCCATCCGGCTGGCCGGCGACGGCTTCGTCGTCAGTCCGCGCCTCGCCGGGGAATTGCGGGACGAGCCCTACCTGAAGAACGATCCGGCCGCGCGCGCCTATTTCTACGACGCGAACGGCGTGCCGCATCCCGCCGGCTACCTGCTGAAGAATCCGCAACTGGCCGAGACGCTGCGCCGCATCGCCGCCGGCGGCCCGGATGTCTTCTACACCGGACGCATCGCGCGCGACATCGTCGCCAAGGTGCGTTCGCATCCGACCAATCCCGGCAGCCTGAGCCTGGCCGACATGGCGCATTACGCGGCGCGGGTGCGCGTGCCGGTCTGCACCGATTACCGCGCATGGAAGGTGTGCGGCATGCCGCCGCCTTCGTCGGGCGGTATCGCGGTGGCGCAGATGCTGGGCATCCTCGAAACGCGCGACATGCGCGCGCTGGCGCCGCGCGACGGCCGCCTGGACGTGCAAGCGGTGCACCTGTTTTCCGAGGCGGGCCGGCTGGCCTACGCCGACCGCGACCGCTATGTCGCCGATACCGATTTCGTCCCGCTGCCGGGCGGCAGCTTCGCGCCGCTGCTCGACAAGCGCTACCTGGCGCGCCGCGCGGCGCTGATCGGCGAGCATTCGATGGGCCATGCCGCGCCCGGCGATCCGTTCGACCAGGCGGTCGCATGGGGCGACGACGCCTCGCCCGAACTGCCGTCCACTTCGCAGATCTCGATCGTGGACCGGTGGGGTCACGCGCTGGCGATGACGACCACGATCGAGAATGCGTTCGGCGCGCGGGAGATGGTGGATGGCTTCCTGCTCAACAACGAGCTGACCGATTTCTCGTTCGTGGCGCGGGACGCGCACGGTCCGGTCGCCAACCGCGTGCAGTCGGGCAAGCGGCCGCGCAGCTCGATGGCGCCAACGCTGGTGTTCGACCGGCGCACCGGCGGCTTGGTACTGGCGATCGGCTCGCCGGGCGGGCCGTCAATCATCAACTACGTCGCCAAGGTGCTGGTCGGCACGCTGGACTGGGGCTTGAGCGTGCAGCAGGCGATCGACCTGCCCAATTTCGGCAGCCGCAACGGCCCTACCGAACTGGAGCGGGGCCGCGTGTCCGGCGCGCTGGTGCGCGGGCTGGCGGCGAAGGGCCATCTGGTCGAACTGTCGGCGCAGACTTCCGGGCTGCAGGGCGTCATGCGCACGCGCGTGGACGGCCGGTGGGTACTGTCCGGCGGCGCCGATCCACGCCGGGAGGGCGTGGCGGAGGGCGATTGACCACATCCGTTCGCCGCGCGCTTTTGCTTGCCCGACGCTGCAAACGCGCCAATAATTGACTGCATGCAAGGGCAGAAAAAGACCGGATTGATCCTGACCGGCGGCGGCGCGCGCGCCGCCTACCAGGTCGGCGTGCTGCAGGAGGTGGCCGCGATCCTGCGGAAGGCCGGCTGGGACAGCGAGCGCAATCCTTACGACATCATCTGCGGCACCTCGGCCGGCGCGATCAACGCCACGGCGCTGGCCTGCCACGCGGAGGATTTCGGCAGCGGGCTCGACAGGATTGCGCGCGTCTGGGAAAACTTCACGGCCGACCAGGTGTACCGCGCCGATTCGTTGGGCGTGCTGCGTTCCGGCGCGCGCTGGCTGTCGCTGTTGTCGTTCGGCTGGCTGATGCGCACCTGGCGCGCGCATCCGCCCACCTCGCTGCTCGACAACACGCCGCTGGTCAGCCTGCTGAACCGCACACTGAACCTGCCCAAGCTCGACGCGGCGCTGATGGAAGGCAAGCTGCATGCGCTGGCGGTGACCGCTTCTTCCTATACATCCGGCCGCCACATCACGTTCTACCAGACCGAAGCCGAGATCCTGCCGTGGGTGCGCACGCAGCGCGTCGCCATGCGCGCCCAGATCGGCATCGAGCATCTGCTGGCTTCCTCGGGCATACCGCTGATCTTTCCCGCCACCCCAATCTTCTGCGGCGACCGCCGCGAGTATTTCGGCGACGGCTCCATGCGGCAGCTGGCGCCGATCTCGCCCGCCATCCATCTCGGCGCGGACCGCGTGTTCGTGATCGGTTCCGGCCGCCTGCTCGAGCCCGCCGACGAGCATTCGCCGATGGGGCAATATCCCAGCCTGGCGCAGATTGCCGGCCACGCGATGTCGAGCATCTTCCTAGACAGCCTCGAAGTCGACATCGAACGGCTGAACCGGGTCAACCATACGCTTTCGTTCCTGACCGAGGAGCAGCTTGCTCGCTTGCCGCTGCGTCCGATCCGGATGCTGGCCATCGCGCCGTCCGAAAGGCTGGACAGCATTGCCAGCCGGCACATCGCCAGCCTGCCGGCACCGGTCCGCATCCTGCTGGCCGGCATCGGTGCAACGGAAACGCGCGGCGCCGCGCTGGCGTCCTACCTGCTGTTTGAAAAAAGCTACACCCGCGAACTGATTGCGCTGGGCCGCAAGGATGCCCGCGCCCACCAGGCGGAAATCATGGACTTTTTTGCAACGGAGACATCATCCGTTGCGTCGGCGCGATAGGAAGGGAAGCAAAAGGGGCGGGGAGGGCAGCATATTGCTTCCGTTGGTACAAACCGTTAATCTGCCCCGATATTGCCCGAAAAGTCATCAAAACCGCCGTTTTCTGAAAGGAATGTCCAGGCATGCCCTCCGTCCCGCGGCGTTTTCCGCCCTTTTTTCCGCGCCTGATCCTCTTTATTACCGCATTGTTGCTGTCTTACAATGCGCTCGCTTTCGATTCCGGCGCCATCGGGACGGTGCGACTGGCCGACCTGCCGCCCGCTGCCAGGCAGACGATCGCGCTGATCCGGCAAGGCGGCCCCTTTCCCTATGAAAAGGACGGCGCGATATTCGGAAACTATGAAAAGGTTTTACCGCGGCAAAAGCGCGGGTATTATCGCGAATTCACCGTAAAAACCCCGCACGCGCGCAACAGGGGCGCGCGGAGGATCATTTCCGGCGGCTGGCCGCCGCGTGAATACTATTACACCGCCGATCACTACAGAAGCTTCGAACGCGTCATTGAATAGAAATCAGGGTCGAGATCAATCTGCCGGAGATGAGGATAAATGAGCTTGCTTAAAACCGTGCCGCCGAACGTCGTGCAATCGATTCGGGCCTTTCGTGTGCCGGAACTGCAGGATGAGGCCGCGCAGCTGGGCCAGCATTTCCTGTACGCCTATTGCGCGAACGCGGCGACCAAGCAGCAGGTGCTGACGACGATCGCCGAGGCCTTTCATTTTCCGCGCCATTTCGGCAAGAATTTCGACGCCCTGTCCGACTGCCTGACCGACCTGACATACAAGGCGGGGCCGCAGCCCGGTTTTCTCGTGGTGCTGGAACAGTTGCCCAACGCGCCGAAGTTCGACAAGGAGGCGCGCGAGACGCTGCTCGACGTGTTCCGCGACGCGGCCGATTTCTGGGCCGAGAAGAAAATTCCGTTCCGCGTCTTCTACTCCTTCCAGTGACGCGCCGTCCGCCGGCGACTCCCGGCGGCATTACATTTCCTTGCATTTCCGCGCCGTGGCGGGCCGAGGCCGTAAGGTACAATGCGCGCCATGAAAAGGATCGTCATTCTGATTTCGGGGCGCGGCACCAACATGCAGGCGATCGTCCAGGCCGCGCGAAATGAGAAATGGCCGGCGACCATAGCCGCGGTCATCAGCAACCGCGCCGACGCGCCGGGTCTGGTCTTTGCCGAGCGGCACGGCATTCCGGCCGCCATTGTCGCGCACCAGGATTATCCGAGCCGGGAAGCCTTTGACGCCGCGCTGCAGGAAAAAATCGACGCCTGCGCCCCCGATCTGATCGTGCTGGCCGGCTTCATGCGCGTCTTCTCGGCCGGCTTCGTGCTGCGCTATGCGGACCGGCTGCTGAACATCCACCCGTCGCTGCTGCCGAGCTTCACCGGACTGGCGACGCATCGGCAGGCGCTCAGCGCGGGCGTGCGCATCCATGGCGCCACCGTGCATTTCGTCACGCCCGATCTCGACCATGGCCCGATCGTCGCGCAGGCCGCAGTGCCGGTGCTGCAGGACGATACCGAGGAAACGCTGGCCGCGCGCGTGCTGGAGCAAGAACACGTAATCTATCCGCGCGCGATTCGCTGGTTCATCGAGGAGCGCCTGCGCCTGCGCGACGGCAAGGTGCAGATCGCCGCCGCGGAAACGCAACCCTTCGTCTTCGGCATGCCGGCATAGCGTTCGTCGTCCGGCGGCGCAACAAAACCACAAGGAATTCATTGCATGAGATTGCCGCCCGCGATCGTCGGCAGCACGGAAGAAGTGCTGCGTGAGGTATTGCGCCTGAGCGGCCCCGCCGACGGCACCCTGTCCCGCTATTTCCGTGCCCATCCCAAACTGGGGTCGCGTGAGCGGGGCGTGATCGCGGAAGCGGTGTACGCGCTGCTGCGCAACAAGTCGGTCCTGACCCATTTCGCCGAGTCCGGCGTCGGCCCCGCGATGCGGCGGCTGGCGCTGCTCGGCCTGGCCGAGACGGTCGGCCCCGACGCGCTGGCCGGCCTGTCGGAAGAGGAAGCGCAGTGGCTGCACCGCGTGGCGCAGATCGACCGCGGCGCGCTGCCGGCCGCGATGCGCGCCAACCTGCCGCCATGGCTGTTCGACAAACTGTCGGCGGAAAGCGGCGCGGAGGGTGCGCTGGCATTGGCGCAGGCGATGAACGCGCCGGCGCCGCTGGACCTGCGCGTCAACGTGATGAAGGCGTCGCGCGAGGACGTTCTCGGCGCGCTGGACCAAGCCGGCATCGCCTGCGAAGCCACGCCCTATGCGCCGTTCGGCGTGCGCGTGCGCAAAAAGCCCGCGCTGCAGAATCTGCCGCTGTTCCAGGACGGCGCCATCGAAGTGCAGGACGAAGGCAGCCAACTGCTGTCGCAGATCGTTGGCGCGCGGCGCGGCGAGATGGTAGTCGATTTCTGCGCTGGCGCCGGCGGCAAGACGCTGTCGCTGGGAGCCGCGATGCGCAACACCGGGCGCCTGTACGCCTTCGACGTATCCGACAAGCGCCTGGCGAAGCTGAAGCCGCGCCTGGCGCGCAGCGGCCTGTCGAACGTGCATCCGGCTCATATCGCGCACGAGAACGACGTCCGCGTCAAGCGGCTGGCCGGCAAGATCGACCGCGTGCTGGTCGATGCGCCGTGCAGCGGCCTGGGCACGCTGCGCCGCAATCCGGACATGAAGTGGCGGCAGTCGCTGCAGGCGGTGACGGAGCTCAACGCCAAGCAGGCGTCGATCCTGGCTGGCGCGGCGCGCCTGGTTAAGCCCGGCGGCAGACTGGTGTATGCGACCTGCAGCATCCTGGAAGAGGAGAACGAGGCGATCGTCGCGCAGTTCCTGGCTGCCCATCCGGATTTCGCGCTGCTGCCGATGCGCGACGTGCTGGCCGAACAGAAAATCACGCTCGCCATGGACGACTACCTGAAGCTGTCGCCGCTGCACCATCAGACCGATGGCTTTTTTGCCGCGGTGCTCGTCCGGAACAAATGAACCGCATCCCGCTGTTCGAGCTGTGGCATGACATCTGGACCAATCCGGATGCGTCCGGCATGCGTTGGCAGATAGGTGCGCTGGCCTTGTGCTTTGCCGTCGGCTGGGGCGCGGCACGCCTGATCCGCCGCTTCATCGTCGTGCACGAGATGCGGCAGGGCGTGGTGCGGTTGGGCGTCGAGAGCTTCACACGGGTCTTGCCGCCGGTCCTGACGCTGGCGCTGATCACGCTGGCCCGTTATGCGCTGGCGCGGTTCGGCCGCGTCGACCTGCTGCGCGTGGCGATGCCGCTGGTCGCCTCGTTCGCCCTGATCCGGCTGGCGTTCTACGTGATGCATCGCGTGTTCGGACGGCACGGCGCGGCAGGCGGCGTGCTGTCGCTGTTCGAAAAGGCCTTTGCGCTGCTGGTCTGGATCGTGGTCGCGCTGCATATCACCGGGCTGCTGCCGGATTTCCTGGATCTGCTGCGCGAGACGGCGCTGCCGTTGGGCCGCAACCAGGTATCGCTGATGGCGATCCTGCAGGCGGTGGTCTCGGTCGGCCTGACGCTGATCATGGCGCTGTGGGCGGCGGCGCTGCTGGAAGAGCGTCTGATGCGGCTCGACAGCATGCATACCTCGCTGCGCGTGGTGCTGGCGCGGCTCGGCCGCGCGGTGCTGATCCTGGTGGCGGTGCTGTTCAGCCTGTCGCTGGTGGGCATCGATCTGACGGTCCTGTCGGTGTTCGGCGGCGCGCTCGGCGTGGGCCTCGGGCTCGGCCTGCAGAAGATCGCCAGCAGCTACGTGTCGGGTTTCGTCATCCTGCTCGACCGCAGCCTGTCGATCGGCGACACGGTCTCGGTCGACAAGTTTTCGGGCCGCATCACGCAGATCAATACCCGCTACACCGTGCTGCGCGGCGGCGACGGCAGCGAGACGGTCCTGCCCAACGACGTGCTGGTCTCGTCCCCGGTGCAGAATTTCTCGCTGACGGACAAGGCGCTGCAGCTCACCGTAGACGTCACGGTGGAGCATCGAACCGACGTCGATCTCGCCCTGCGTCTGTTGGAGGAAGCCGCGCTCGCGGTCGAGCACGTCGACGCCACGCCGGAGCGCCTGCCGCGCGCGTACATGGCCGACTTCGCGGCGGACGGCATCGCGCTGCAGCTGGTGTTCTGGATGGACGACCTGACCAACGGCAAGGCCGCAGTGCTGTCCAACGTCCATCGCGCGGTGTGGCGCGCCTTTTGCAAGCATGAGGTGCGCGTGCCGCATCCGCAGCGCGAGATAAGGTTGATCGATCGACAATCCGTTGCCGGCAAGACGATGTAAATTTGCCGAAAAACCCTTCCAAAACAAGGATGAAGCGGGCAAACGGGGTACAATTTACCGGCGCCGTCCCAGCCCCAGCAGCCAGGAAGTGAACAAGAAGCGGCGTGACGGCAATTCATATCAATGGAGCAGCAGCAATGACATTCAGTGCAGTACTCGATCTCCTGTCCCGCGGCGTGACCCATGCGAGCGGCTGGGAAATTTTCCTTTTCACGGCGGTGATGACGCACATCACGATCGCCTCGGTCACCATTTTCCTGCACCGTTCGCAGGCGCATCGCGGGCTCGACCTGCACCCGGCGATGATGCATTTCTTCCGTTTCTGGCTGTGGATGACCACCGGCATGGTGACGAAGGAATGGGTGGCGATCCACCGCAAGCACCACGCCAAGTGCGAAACCGAGGAAGATCCGCACAGCCCGGTCGTGCGCGGCATCAAGAAGGTCTTCTTCGAAGGCGCGGAGCTCTACCGCGAAGAGGCGAAGAACAAGGAAACGCTGGAGAAATACGGCCGCGGCACGCCCGACGACTGGCTCGAGCGCAAGATCTACACGCCGCACAGCGCGCTCGGCGTGACTATCATGCTGCTGATCGACGTGATGCTGTTCGGCGTGATCGGCATCACGGTATGGGCAGTCCAGATGATCTGGATTCCGCTGACCGCCGCCGGCATCATCAATGGCATCGGCCACTACTGGGGTTACCGCAACTACGAATGCAGCGACGCTGCCACCAATATCTTTCCGATCGGCATCATCATCGGCGGCGAGGAACTGCACAACAACCACCACACCTTCGGCACCTCGGCCAAGCTGTCGTCCAAATGGTATGAATTCGATATCGGCTGGATGTACATCCGTATCCTGCAATCCATGGGGCTGGCCACGGTCAAGAAGGTCCCGCCGGCGCCGAAGTTCGAGCACGGCAAGCTGCATCTGGATTTCGATACGCTGCAGTCGGTGATCGCCAACCGCTACGACGTAAGCGCGAAATACGCGAAGTCGCTGAGAAAGATTTGGCGCGAGGAGCGCGGCAATCTGAAGCAGAAGGCCAACCTGGAAGCGGGTTACCTGCGTTCCGCCAGGAAGCTGCTGCACCGCGAGCCGGCCCAGCTGCAGGAGCCGCACAAGCAGCAGTTGACGACGCTGTTCGAGCACAGCAAGGCCTTGCAGACGATGCACGAGATGCGCGTCGAGCTCGGCGCGCTGTGGGAACGCTCGCATGCGACGCGCGACCAGCTGCTGCAGCAATTGCAGGACTGGTGCGCCCGCGCGGAGGCGTCCGGCATCGCCGCGCTGCGCGAATTTTCGCTGCGCCTGCGCAGCTACGCCTGACGGTTGTCGTATCCGCATGAAAAAGCCCGGCAAAGCCGGGCTTTTTCTTTGGGCGCAAATGGATGGACATCATGCGGATGCGCGAATAATGCGCAAAATAAAAAAGCCGCTCGGTCGAGCGGCTTTTCCACGGATCGCAAGATCGGTTACTTGATCTTGGTTTCCTTGTAAGCGACGTGCTTGCGCGCCTTGGGATCGAACTTGATGATCTCCATTTTCTCGGGCATCGTGCGCTTGTTCTTGGTGGTGGTGTAGAAGTGACCCGTGCCTGCGGTCGACTCCAGCTTGATTTTGTCGCGGCCAGATTTCGCCATGATGGTTCCTCGCTATTCTGCTGATTAGATTTTCTCGCCGCGTGCGCGCATGTCGGCCAGCACGGCATCGATGCCGATCTTGTCGATCACGCGCAGGCCGGCGTTGGAGACGCGCAGCGAAACCCAGCGGTTTTCGGATTCGACGAAGATGCGGCGGTTTTGCAGGTTGGGCAAAAAGCGGCGCTTCGTCTTGTTGTTTGCATGGGAAACGTTGTTGCCGACCATCGGCCCTTTCCCGGTGACTTGGCAGACACGTGCCATATGCGTACTCCTAAAAGATTCCTGGATTGGAAAAAAACGAGAGTATATAGAAAATTTTCAGATGATTCAATGACTTGCGTAAAAAAATTGTTTCCAGTTTAAATCAATAATTTAACAATTAAGACATGCAGCAAGCCGTGGCGAGCAGGCGTGAATCGCCGCCGCGTCAGAGCGCGCCGTGCTCGGCGAACGAATAAACGTGCCGGCCCGCCACCACGAAATGATCGAGCACGCGGACGTCCACCAGCGCCAGCGCGGATTTCAGCGCATGCGTCAGTGTATGGTCGGCCGGACTCGGGTCCGGGGTGCCGGACGGGTGGTTGTGCGCGAGGATGACGCCGGCGGCATTGTGCGCGAGCGCCGATTTCACTACTTCGCGCGGGTAGACGCTGGCCTGCGTCAGCGTGCCGCGGAACAGCTCCTCGCACGCGATGAGCCGATTCTTCACGTCCAGGAACAGCACGGCGAAGGATTCGTGCGCCTTGCCGCCCAGCAGCAGCTGCAGGTATTGCGTGACGGTCTTCGGCGAATTCAGCGTGGCGCCGGCCTGCATGTCCTCGGCCAGCGAACGCCGCGCCAGTTCCAGCACCGCCTGCAGCTGCGCGTACTTGGCCGGGCCGAGGCCGTTGATGGCGGAGAAACCGTCGAGCGATGTGGAAAACATCGCCTTCAGCGAGCCGAAATGCGTGACGATGTCGCGCCCCAGGTCCACCGCGCTTTTCCCCGCGACGCCGACGCGCAGGAATACCGCCAGCAATTCCGCGTTCGACAGCGCCGCGGCACCGTGCCTGATCAGGCGTTCGCGCGGACGCTGGTCTTCGGGCCAGTCTGTGATTGCCATGTCTCTTGTTCTTCTTTTGCCGCGCAAAGGCATATGCGCGCTTGTTGTCGGGAAGGCCGGAACGCGGGCAAGGTTGGCTTAAAATAGCGGCTGTTTTTTCATTGCTGCCCGAATCCGCATGGCAAATGTATCACGTCCCGTCGTCACGGCGCATGCCCACCTGACGCTGCATTACCGGCTGGCGGCGCAGGACGGCGAGGACATCGTCAGCACCTTCGGCGACGGTCCGGCGACGCTGCAGCTGGGGCGCGGCCAGCTGGCGCCGTTCCTCGAGGACTGCCTGATCGGCCTGGAGGAAGATGCCCACCGCACCTTCGACCTGCCGCCGGAGCGCGCGTTCGGACCGCGCAATCCGGCCTTGCTGCAGCGCGTGTCGCGCGCGGCGCTGGACGAGCATTCCGGCTCCGACCAGCATTACGCGATCGGCGATCTCGTCGAGTTCGCGGCGCCGAACGGTGGCCGCTTCGCCGGCGTGCTGCGCGAGCTGGACGAAGGCGGCGCGCTGTTCGATTTCAACCATCCGCTGGCCGGCCGGCCGCTGCGGTTCGAGGTCAGGATCATCGGCATCCTGTGAAGGCATGCCGGGGAATGTGTAAAGGATGAAGATGGATACCGAAATTCTGCTCGCCCAGCCACGCGGCTTCTGCGCCGGCGTCGATCGCGCGATCGAAATCGTCGAGCGCGCGCTGGCCCAGTTCGGCGCGCCGATCTACGTGCGCCACGAGATCGTGCACAACGCCTACGTGGTGGGTGACCTGCGCAGCAAGGGCGCGATCTTCATCGAGGAACTGGACGAAGTGCCGGCCGGGAACACGGTGGTCTTTTCCGCGCACGGCGTGCCGAAGGCCGTGCAGGCCGAAGCCGAGCAGCGCGGCCTGCGCGTGTTCGACGCCACCTGTCCGCTGGTGACCAAGGTGCACATCGAGGTGTCAAAGATGCGTCGCGAAGGCCGTGAGATCGTGATGATCGGCCATGCCGGCCATCCGGAAGTGGAAGGCACGATGGGCCAGACCGAGGACGGCATGCACCTGGTGGAAACCGTCGCCGACGTGGAAAAGCTGCAGGTGCGCGATCCCGACATGCTGGCCTACGTCTCGCAGACCACGCTGTCGGTGGACGACACCGCTGAGGTGGTTGCGGCGCTCAAGCGGCGCTTCCCGCACATCGCCGAGCCGAAGAAGGGCGACATCTGCTACGCCACTACCAACCGGCAGGAAGCGGTGAAGTTCATGGCGCCGCAGGCCGACCTGGTGATCGTGGTCGGCAGCCCCAACAGTTCGAACTCGAACCGCCTGCGCGAGGTGGCGGAAAAGAAAGGCGTGCCGGCCTACATGGTGGACAACGCCGCGCAGATCGATCCCGCCTGGTTGCAGGGCCGCCGCCGCATCGGCGTGACCGCCGGCGCATCCGCGCCCGAGGTGCTGGTGCAGGCGGTCATCGAACGGCTGAAGGCTTGCGGCGCACAGAGCGTACGCACGCTGGAAGGCGTCGAAGAGCACGTCACCTTCCCGTTGCCCAAGGGGCTGAACGGACACAAGGCGGCGCGCGCCTGATGGCGGCCTGCACGCCGATGGTGCGCGCGCAGTCGCTGGCCGCAAGACGATCCAGCCTGTCGCAGCAGGCGGATTGCGCCGCCCGGCATGGCACCGGCGATGTCCTGCGAGCGGGCGCCGGTTCCCTGCCGGGAACGAATATTGCGGTAATGCCGGAGAGACCGGCGCCGCGCGCGCCGACCGACTTCCACGAAAGCTGACCGACATGGACATTTTCCTCCAGCAAATCATCAACGGGCTGGTGCTGGGCAGCATGTACGCGCTGGTCGCGCTCGGCTACACGATGGTGTACGGCGTGCTGAACCTGATCAACTTCGCGCACGGCGACGTGCTGATGGTCGGCGCGATGACGGGCCTGACCATCGTCAAGTTCCTCAATCACGCGGCGCCCGGCCTGCCGGCGCTGGTCAAGATGGCGATCGCCATCGTCGGCGCGATCCCGGTCTGCGTGCTCGTCAACGTGGTCATCGAGCGCGTCGCCTACCGTCCGCTGCGCAATGCGCCGCGGCTGGCGCCGCTGATCACCGCGATCGGCGTCTCCATCCTGCTGCAGACCCTGGCCATGATGATCTGGGGCCGCAGCCCGATTCCCTTTCCGCAGGTGATGCCGACCGACCCGATCGCGATCGGCGGCGCGCTGATCTCGCCGACGCAGGTGCTGCTGCTGGCGCTGGCCGCGGCGGCGATGATCGGCCTGGCGCTGCTGGTGGAAAAGACCAAGCTGGGCCGCGCGATGCGCGCGACGGCGGAAAACCCGCGCGTGGCCGGCCTGATGGGCGTGGACGCGAACCGCGTGATCGTCGCCACTTTCGCCATCGGCGCGGCGCTGGCCGCCGTGGCCGGCGTGATGTGGGGGGCGAACTATTCGTCGGCGCAATTCGCAATGGGCTTCGTGCCCGGTATGAAAGCCTTCTCGGCCGCGGTGCTGGGCGGTATCGGCAACATCTACGGCGCCATGCTAGGCGGCATTTTACTTGGCCTGATCGAGAGCCTGGGCGCCGGCTACATCGGCAGCCTGACCGGCGGCTTCTTCGGCAGCAACTATCAGGACATCTTCGCCTTCATCGTGCTGATCATTGTGCTGACGCTGCGACCGTCCGGCATCATGGGCGAACGCGTCGCGGACCGGGCCTAGGAGCGACGCATGGCTCGACGACTTCATGCGATGACGGCGCAACGCAGGCGCTGGATGCTGACCGCGCTGCTGGCGCTCGCGCTCGCCTTTCCGTTCTTCGCGCAGCAGTTCGGCAATTCGTGGGTGCGCATCATGGATTCCGCGCTGCTGTACATCATGCTGGCGCTGGGCCTGAACATCGTGGTCGGCTTCGCCGGACTGCTCGACCTGGGCTACATCGCGTTCTACGCGATCGGCGCCTACATGGCGGGGCTGTTCGCCTCGCCGCAGTTCGCCGACGTGCTGGAATCCTTCGTCGAACAGTACCCGGCGCTGGGCGACGCGATGAGCACGCTGCTCGGCCCGGCCGTGGTGCAGAACGGCATCCACCTGTCGATCTGGCTGATCGTGCCGCTCGCCGCACTGGTGGCCGCGCTGTTCGGCGCGCTGCTCGGCGCGCCGACGCTGAAGCTGCGCGGCGACTACCTGGCGATCGTCACGCTCGGTTTCGGCGAGATCATCCGGATCTTCCTGAACAACCTGAACGCGCCGGTCAATATCACCAACGGCCCGCAGGGCATCAACATGATCGATCCGGTCAGCCTCTTCGGCGTGTCGCTCGCCGGCGCCCCGGGTTCGCATGCCACCGTGATGGTCGGCCATTACGGCATGCCGTCGGTCAACGCCTACTACTACCTGTTCCTCGCGCTGTGCATAGCGGCCATCTTCGTGTCAGCGCGCGTGCAGGATTCGCGGCTCGGCCGCGCCTTCATCGCGATCCGCGAGGACGAGGTGGCGGCCAAGGCGATGGGCATCAACACGCGCAACGTGAAGCTGCTGGCGTTCGCGATGGGCGCCTCCTTCGGCGGCGTCGCCGGCGCGATGTTCGGCGCCTTCCAGGGCTTCGTGTCGCCCGAATCCTTCTCTTTGACCGAATCGATCGCCGTGCTGGCGATGGTGGTGCTGGGCGGCATGGGCCACATTCCCGGCGTGGTGCTGGGCGGCGTGATCCTGGCGGCGCTGCCGGAAGTGCTGCGCCACGTGGTCGAGCCGCTGCAGCGCAGCCTGTTCGGGCACGTGGTGATCGAGGCCGAGATCCTGCGCCAGCTGCTGTACGGCCTGGCGATGGTGGTCATCATGCTGAAGCGGCCGGAAGGCCTGTGGCCGGCGCCGCGCAGCGAGGACCGGCCGACTGCGGATAGCGATACCGCCGGCGAATCGACGGACGTTGTGCCGGTGTAAGGAACTCATGGGCGATATCCTTCTCGACATCTCCGGCGTCGGCAAGCGGTTCGGCGGCCTGCAGGCGCTGACCGACGTCAGCATCCGCATCGAACGGGGCCAGATCTACGGGTTGATCGGCCCCAACGGCGCCGGCAAGACCACCTTCTTCAACGTCATCACCGGCCTGTACCAGCCGGACAGCGGCGAATTCCGTCTGGCGGGCAAGCCGTATTCACCGTCGGCGCCGCACAAGGTCGCCAAGGCCGGCATCGCGCGCACCTTCCAGAACATCCGCCTGTTCGGCGACATGACCGCGCTGGAAAACGTGATGGTGGGCCGCCACGTGCGCACGCGCCAGGGCCTGCTCGGTGCGATCCTGCGCCACAAGGCGGCGCGCGCGGAAGAGGCGGCGATCCGCGCGCGCGCGATGGCCTTGCTGGATTTCGTCGGCATCGCGCCGTTCGCGCAGCGCACCGCGCGCCACCTGTCGTACGGCGACCAGCGCCGGCTCGAAATCGCCCGCGCACTGGCCACCGAGCCGCAACTGCTGGCGCTGGACGAGCCGGCGGCCGGCATGAACGCAACGGAGAAGCTGGCGCTGCGCGAACTGCTGCTGCGCATCCGCGACGAAGGAAAAACCATCCTGCTGATCGAACACGACGTCAAGCTGGTGATGGGCCTGTGCGACCGCATTACCGTGCTGGATTACGGCAGGACGATCGCCGAAGGGCCGCCGGCCGAAGTGCAGAAGAATCCGGCCGTGATCGAAGCCTACCTGGGAGGCGGACATGACTGACGCGCTGCTGCAGATCGACGGCCTGAAGGTCGCCTACGGCGGCATCCAGGCCGTCAAGGGCATCGCGCTCGACGTCGGCCCCGGCGAACTGGTCACGCTGATCGGCGCCAACGGCGCCGGCAAGACCACCACGCTGAAGGCGATCACCGGCACGCTGCCGCATTGCCGCGTCGAAGGGCACGTCGCCTATCGCGGCGAGCCGATCAAGGGGCGGCATTCGTTCGAGCTGGTGCGGCGCGGCCTGGCGATGGTGCCGGAAGGGCGCGGCGTGTTCACGCGCATGTCCATTCAAGAGAATCTGCTGATGGGCGCCTATTCGCGCAACGACGGACAGGACATCGAGGCGGACATCGAGAAGTGGTTCGCGATCTTCCCGCGCCTGAAGGAGCGCGCGCGGCAGGCGGCGGGCACGCTGTCCGGCGGTGAACAGCAGATGCTGGCGATGGCGCGCGCGCTGATGAGCCGGCCGCGCCTGCTGCTGCTCGACGAGCCGTCGATGGGACTGGCGCCGATCATGGTCGAGCGCATCTTCGACGTGATACGCGACGTGTCGGCACAGGGCATCGCGATCCTGCTGGTCGAGCAGAACGCGCGCGCGGCGCTGCAGTGCGCGCATCGCGCCTACGTGATGGAATCGGGACTGGTCACGATGAGCGGCGTGGCGCAGGACATGCTGCACGATCCGCGCGTGCAGGCGGCCTATCTGGGCGAAGTCTAGGAAGACAAAAAAGGCTTGGCCTGTCCGACAGGCAAGGCCCTCATGCAACGGTGGGATGGCTCACGAACGCCGCAGGCCGAATCTCCACTTGAACAACGTGCGGTCCGCCGCCGCGCCCGCTTGCGCCGCGACCGCCGCCGGCAGGCGTCCGACCAGTACCGGCAGCAGAAAGGCGATGACGGCCGCATCGTCCAGCCAGCCGAACAGCGGGATCGTATCCGGTATCAGGTCGACCGGACTCAGCACATACAGCACCAGCAGCAGCGCGCCAAGCTTGAAGCGTTTCGGCGTGGCGCGGTCGCGGCAGGCAAACCACAGCACGAGCGCATCGCGGCTCAACACGCGGAACAGGCGGCGCAGGCGACGGAACATGGCGACTCCAGGGAAGGGGAACGATCCACTGAAAATGGAGGCGCGCCGCCGCAAATCAATCCCGCACCTTGCCGCCCGATGCGCCGGCAGCAGTGCGGCGCCGGTGGCATAATCGCGGTCCGCGGCCGTCGGCTTCATGTGACGGCCGTACCGCACGCCCGCATCCGGCCGCGTCGTGCGGCGCCACGTCTTGCCATCGGACTTCCATCATGCGATTCGCCATTCCTCCCGTTCCCGCCGCGACCGTGCCGGTTGCCGGCTCCGACGCCGTCTTTCCGGTGCACCGAATCTATTGCGTGGGACGCAACTACGTCGAGCATGCGATCGAAATGGGCGCGACCGGGCGCGAGCCGCCGTTCTTCTTCATGAAGCCGGCGGACGCAGTCCTGCCCGTTGCGGACGGCACGGTCGGCGCGCTGCCGTATCCGGCCATGACGCAGAACTACCAGTACGAACTGGAACTGGTGGTCGCGATCGGCAAGGCCGGCGCGGACATCGCCGCCGCCGACGCGATGCAATACGTGTGGGGCTACGCCATCGGCCTGGACATGACGCGGCGCGACCTGCAGGCGGAGGCCAAGGAACTGCGCCGGCCGTGGGATACCGGCAAGGCCTTCGCGCATTCCGCGCCGATCGGCCCCATCCATGCGGCGGATGCCGTCGGCGCGCCGGGCGCGCGGCGCATCGAGCTGACGGTCAACGGCGAACCGCGGCAGCGCGGCACGGTGGACCAGATGATCTGGCGCATCGACGAGATGATCGAATACCTGTCGCGCTATTTCACGCTGCAGCCGGGCGACCTGATTTTCACCGGCACGCCGGCCGGCGTCGGCGCCGTCGTGCGCGGCGATGTGATGGATGGCCGCATCGAAGGGCTGGGCAGCCTGCGACTGAAGGTCGTGTGATCCGCCGTTCCGCCGCCGCCTAGCCCATCCATATGTCCGCGGCGGGGCGCACGCCGTAACCGGGAGAAAATCCTCTCTCGGTCTTCCTACATCGTTTCGTCTCCTTGTCCGATACCGCCGTCCCGGCCGCGTCGCGATCATCGGTACGGTCGTGCCCGTGCTTCGTGGGCCTCGCATCCTGTCGACGATCCTTGGAAGGAAATGGACATGCTGGCGATGAACTACCGCGGCCCGTACCGGGTACGCGCGCAGCACAAGGCGGAGCCGGCCATCGAGCATCCGAACGATGCCATCGTGCGCGTGACGCGCTCCTGCATCTGCGGCTCGGACCTGCACCTGTATCACGGCATGGTGCCCGACACCCGCATCGGCTCCACCTTCGGCCACGAATTCATCGGCGTGGTCGAGGAAATCGGGCCGTCGGTGCAGAACCTGAAGGTCGGCGATCACGTGCTGGTTCCCTTCAACATCTTCTGCGGCACCTGCTACTTCTGCCAACGCGAGCTGTACAGCAACTGCCACAACACCAATTCGGAAGCGACGGCGGTCGGCGGCATCTATGGCTATTCGCACACCGCCGGCGGCTACGACGGCGGCCAGGCCGAATACGTGCGCGTGCCGATGGCCGACGTCGGGCCGACCGTGATTCCGCCCGATCTCGACCCGGACGACGCCGTGTTGCTGACCGACGCGTTGCCGACCGGCTACCAGGCCGCCGAGATGGGCGACATCGAGGAAGGCGACACGGTGGTGATCTTCGGCGCTGGCCCGATCGGCATCTTCGCCGCCAAGTCCGCCTGGCTGTTCGGCGCCGGCCGCGTCATCGTGGTCGACCATCTCGAATACCGGCTGAATTTCGTCAAGACCTACGCGCAGTGCGAAGTGGTGAATTTCAAGGAAGTGCGCGACATGGCGATCCACATCAAGAAGATGACGGACGGCCTGGGCGCGGACGTGTGCATCGACTGCGTCGGCTGCGAGGCGGTCGGCAATGCGATGCAGAGCCTGACCGGCCGCTACATGAAGCTGCAATCCGGCGCGGCGACCGTGCTGCACTGGTGCATCAATTGCGTGCGCAAGGGTGGCGTGGTGTCCATCGTCGGCGTCTACGGTCCGACCTTCAACGCGATCCCGATCGGCAACGCGGTCAACAAGGGCCTGACGCTGCGCATGAACCAGGCCAGCGTGAAGCGTCATCTGCCGCGGCTGATCGAGCACATCCAGGCCGGCCGCATCGATCCCAAGCAGATCATCACGCACCGCGTGCCGCTGGAAGAGGTGGCCGACGCCTATCACTTGTTTTCCAGCAAGCTGGATGACTGCATCAAGACCGTGCTGATCCCGCCGCGTACGGCATCCGCGACCGCCGCCGTTCCGGTCTAGACGGAATGGTCACGAACAGGAGGAACCGCATCATGGATCAAGCCGTGCAATCGAAGCAGGCCGGTCACGACCGCAGCCGCTATGCGCACATAGACGGGTGGGGCGCCGACCTCGATCGCCGCAACTGTCCCGCCTATCCGATGGAGAGAACGCCGCCGCGGCTGGAGAATCCGCCGACGCACGCGCCCGAGCAGCAGCCGGTGAAGGTGAAGGTCTTTCATTCCACCGAGCGGTCCGACATCACGCCGATCTTCGGCAGCACGGTGCCGCCTTCCGGCATCAGCGGCAGGCTGCGCGCCTGGGCCTTCAGGTACAGCGAGAACAACGTCTTCCACTGGCTGCTGTTGCTGCTGGCCGACCGCGTTAACATGATGGAAGGCATAGGCGGCGACCTGCGCCGCGGCCACATGCCGAACCTGTTCCGCGAAATGGGCGGCAGGGCCGAGCTGAAGCACAATCCGGTCGGCTTCGCGCGCAAGGTCGCGATCGCCTCGGTCGTGGTCGGCGTCGGCTGCTATTTCTTCTCGAGAAGAAGCCGGCGCATCGATTGATGCGCCTAAGTGACGCGCCTAAGGTTTATATCCTCGAAGTGATAGGCATGCCGCCCGGACAGGGCGCGGGCTTGGCATGAGGAAACAGGTCACACGCCAGGCGCCGTCGCCATATTGAAAAAGGGGAACCCGGCAAGGTAGAGCCCGGTCAAGTACAGGTAGCCGACACGCGCCGTACTTGAAGGACCACCCGCATATGCCGCAGGCATTCAGTCCCACCTCGATCCTGACCATCAAGCTGCTGATCCTCGCCGCGCTGCTTGCCATCGTGGCAGCGATCCTGCTGCTCGAATGGCGCATGGCGCCGGCCGCCGAGGAGCATGCCGCGGTCATGCAGCCCATCATGTTCAGCCACAAGCATCACGTCGGCGACGTCGGGCTCGATTGCCGCTACTGCCATACCTCGGTGGAAAAATCCGGCTTCGCCGGCATGCCCTCGACGCAGATCTGCCTGACCTGCCATTCGCAGCTGTTCAAGGATGCGCCGATGCTCGCGCCGCTGCACGCCAGCATGGCGACCGGCAAGCCGATCCAATGGAACCGCGTGTACGACCTGCCGGACTTCGTGTACTTCAATCACAGCATCCATATCGCCAAGGGCGTAGCCTGCATCGAATGCCACGGCCACGTCGACCAGATGCCGCTGATGACGCGCCAGGCATCGCTGAACATGCAGTGGTGCCTGCGCTGCCACACGCATGCGCAGGCGCACGTGCGGCCGCTGGGCGACGTATTCCGCATGACCGACATGCGCAAGCTGTCGGAGCAGGACGTGGTGGAACTGAACCGGCTGTATCACCTGCAGGACAGGCGCCGGCTGACCGATTGTTCGACCTGTCACCGGTGAGCGCATGAGCAGACATCCTGTCATTCCCATTGCCGTCGACAGCCGCGCCGCATCTGCGCGGCGCAGCGAGCCGCGCGGCGGCGCACAACGCCCGGACAGCCCCGAGCGCCGGCGCTTCCTCGGCCTGATGGCCGCCTCGATGGCGCTGGCCAGCGCCGGCTGCAGCGGACCGCCGCAGGAAAAGATCGTGCCCTACGTGGAAATGCCGGAACGCATGGTGCCCGGCGTGCCGCTGTTCTACGCGACCTCCTTCGTCGATCACGGCTACGCGCAGGGCGTGCTGGTGGAAAGCGACACCGGGCGGCCGACCAAGGTCGAAGGCAATCCGCAGCATCCGGCCAGCCTCGGCGCGACCGACGTGTACGCGCAGGCGTCCATCCTCCAACTGTGGGATCCCGAACGCTCGCAGACCGTCTACGGCGGCGGCCAGCTGGCGACCTGGGATGCGTTCCGCGCCGCCTTGCGGCCGCGCCGCGTGGCGTGGGCGGCAAACGGCGGCGCGGGATTGCGCATCCTGACCGGCACCGTCACCTCGCCGACCTTCTCGGACCAGATGGCGGCTTTCCTCGCGCGCTATCCGCATGCGCAATGGCACCGCCACGATCCGCTGCACGACGACCGCGCGCTGGAAGCGGCGCGCCTGGCGTTCGGCCGGCCGCTGGATACGCAACTGCATCCGGCGCGCGCGGCGGTGATCGTGTCGCTCGACGCCGATCTGTTCGTCGGCCACGCTGCGGCGGTCCGCCAGGCGCAGGACGTATTCGCCCGGCGGCGCGCCACGAACCCGGGCGGCAGCCGCCTGTACGCGCTGGCGGCCACGCCGAACCTGACCGCCGCCATCGCCGACCAAAGCCTGGCCTTGCCGCCGCAGGAAATCGAGCGGCTCGCCTGGCGCCTGGCGAGCCGGCTCGGCGTGGACGGCGTGCCGCAGGATGCGTTCCCGCCGCCGCGGCATCCCGACGCGGCGCGCTGGGAGCAGGCGCTGGCGGCGGCGCTGAACGCGCAACGCGGCCGCGCGCTGATCGTCGGCGGCGGTAGTCTTTCGCCGGCTACGCGCGCGCTGGTGCATGCGATGAACGCGCATCTCGGCAACCACGGCGCGACCGTCGCCTACATCGATGCGGTCGAGACCGATCCGGTCAACCATGCCGATTCGCTCGCCGCGCTGGCCGATGACATGCGGCACGGCAAGGTGGACGACCTGTTCATCCTGGGCGGCAATCCGGTGTACGACGCGCCGGCCGACGCCGGCTTCGCCGCCGCGCTGCGGCAGGTGCCGTTCTCGGTGCACCTCGGCCTGTACCAGGACGAGACCGGCCGCGCCGCCGGCTGGCACCTGCCGCAGGCGCACAACTACGAGCAGTGGAGCGACGCGCGCGCCTTCGACGGCACCGCCGGCATCGTGCAGCCGCTGATCGCGCCGCTGTACGGCGGCCGCTCGGCGCACGAGGTGCTGGCGCTGCTGGCGGCGGACGGCGCGCAGGGCGGCCATGCGCTGGTGCAGGACTTCTGGCGCAGGCAGGCCGGCGCAGCCGCCTTCGACGACTTCTGGCAGGACGCGCTGATGCAGGGCGTGGTCGCCGGCAGCGCCGCGCGCGCGGTCGATCCCGGCCGGCCGCGCGTGCCGCCGCCGCCCGCCTTGCCCGACCCGCCGTCCGGTGCGCTGACGCTGATCCTCGCCGCCGATCCGTCCGTCGGCGACGGCAGCTACGCCAACAACGGCTGGCTGCAGGAGCTGCCGCGCCCGTTCAGCAAGCTGACCTGGGACAACGCCGCCATTCTCGGCCGCGCCACCGCGCAGACGCTCGGCATCGACACCGGCGACGTCGTGCGCGTGTCGGCGGCGGATGCGGGGGCAGGCGCCGCCGCGGTCGAAGCACCGGTATGGATAGACGACAGCCAGGCCGACGGCGTGGTGACGTTGCCGCTGGGCTACGGCCGCACGGCGGCGGGCGCGGTCGGCAACGGCGTCGGCTTCGACGCCTATCCGCTGAAGACGCGCGCCGGCGTGCATGGCCACGCCGCAGTCAGGCTGGAGAAGATCGGGCGCCGCCACGCCTTCGCCGTCACCCAGCATCGGCTGGACGACGAAGGGCGCGACGTGGCGCGCACCGTGTCGCTTACGCAGTACCGGCGCGATCCGCGCGGCGACTATGCGCCGGAGCCGGCGCAGGACGAGACGCTGTATCCGCAATACCGCTACGACAGCTACAAGTGGGGCATGGCGATCGATCTGAACGCCTGCATCGGCTGCAATGCCTGCACGATCGCCTGCCAGGCGGAGAACAACATCCCGGTGGTCGGCCGGGAAGAAGTGGCGCGCGGCCGCGAGATGCACTGGATCCGCGTCGATCGCTACCGCACCCGGCTCGGCAGCCATGACGACGTGCCGGGAGACGAGGGCGAGGCGAAGCAGACGCGCACCGTTTTCCAGCCGGTGCCCTGCATGCAGTGCGAGAACGCGCCGTGCGAGGAAGTGTGCCCGGTCGGCGCCACCGTGCACGACAGCGAAGGCCTGAACGTGCAGGTGTACAACCGCTGCGTCGGCACGCGCTTCTGTTCCAACAACTGCCCGTACAAAGTGCGCCGCTTCAATTTCCTGCAGTACACCGACGACAAGGTGACGACGCTGTGGGCGCAGCGCAATCCCGACGTCACGGTGCGCCGGCGCGGCGTGATGGAGAAATGCACCTACTGCCTGCAGCGCATCACGCGCGCGCGCCTCGACGCCGAACGGGAAGGGCGGCGCATCCGCGACGGCGAGGTGGTGACCGCCTGCGAAGCGGTATGCCCGACCACCGCCATCGTGTTCGGCGACATGAACGATCCGAAGAGCCGCGTCAACCGCGCCAAGGCCTCGCCGCTGGACTATCACTTGCTGGCGGAACTCAACACGCGGCCGCGCACCAGCTACGCCGCGCGCGTGGTCAACGACGACCCGGAGCTGGCATGAGCCCGCGCAGCCGCCATACGCAGGACCTGTCCACGCCTTCCGAGCTGCTCGGCGGCAGTTGGAGCCATGCCGCCTTTTCCGACAAGATCGCCGCGCGCGCGATGGGCTACCCAGTCAGCAAGCCGGGCCTGGCCGCCTTCCTGTTCACCTTCGTCGGCATGCTGATCTTCCTCGGCGCCGTCGCATGGCTGGTGTTCAAGGGCGTCGGCATCTGGGGCATCAACGTGCCGGTGGTGTGGGGCTTCGCGATCACCAACTACGTGTGGTGGATCGGCATCGGCATGGCCGGCACCTTCATCTCGGCGGCGTTGCTGGTCACGCGGCAGCGCTGGCGGGGTGCCGTCAGCCGGGCGGCCGAATCGATGACCGTGTTCGCGGTCGCCATCGCCGGCATCTTTCCCATCCTGCACCTGGGCCGGCCGTGGTTCTTCTACTGGCTGGCGCCGTATCCGAACGTGATGAACGTGTGGCCGCAGTGGCGCAGCCCGCTGGTGTGGGATTTCTTCGCGATCGGCACCTACGTGCTGGTGTCGCTGATGTTCTGGTACGTCGGCCTGATTCCCGATTTCGCCACGCTGCGCGACCGCGCCGGCACGATGCCAGGGCGCCGCGCGCGGCAGGTCGTCTACGGCCTGCTGGCGCTCGGCTGGCGCGGCGAGGCGCGGCACTGGGCGCGCTATGAGACGGCGTCGCTGATGCTGGCCGGGCTGGGCACGCCGCTGGTGGTGTCGGTACATACGATGGTGGCGATGGATTTCGCGATTGGCAACACGCCGGGCTACCACTCGACGATCTTCCCGCCGTTCTTCGTCGCCGGCGCCTTCTTCTCGGGTTTCGCGATGATGCTGACGCTGGTGATTCCGCTGCGCCGTTTCCTCGGCCTGCAGGATTTCATCACGGGCAGGCACCTGGCCAACGCCGCCAAGATCCTGCTGGCCAACAGCTGGCTGCTGGCCTACGGCTATTGCGCCGAGATCTTCACCTCGTTCTACAGCGGCGACCAGTTCGAGCGCTACATGACGCTCAACCGCATGATCGGTCCCTACGCGCCGGTCTACTGGTCGCTGCTGTTCTGCAACGTGGTGGTGCCGCAATTGCTGTGGCGGCGCGGCATCCGGCACGACGTGCGTTGGCTGTTCGCAATCAGCCTGATCGTCAACGTCGGCATGTGGATGGAACGCTTCATCATCGTGGTCTCCAGCGTGCATCGCGACTTCCTGCCGTCGTCGTGGGGCATGTTCTATCCGACTGCGTGGGACTGGATCTTCCTGCTCAGTTCGGTGGCGCTGTTCGCCTGGCTGTTCCTGCTGTTCGTGCATTTCCTGCCGGTGATCGCGATGGCGGACATGCGCAAGCTGATCCAGGAGCGCGCGGAGGAGCCGGCATGAGCCCGCGCTGCTACGGCCTGCTGGCGGAATTCGAGTCGGCCGAGGCGCTGCTCGACGCGGTCCGCCGCGCGCGCGCGGACGGCTTCGACGTCGAGGCCTACGCGCCCTTCGCGATCGAGGGCATGAGCGAAGCCATCGGCCTGCCGCGCAACGGCATTCCGCCGGTAACGCTGTTCGGCGGCATTCTCGGCGGCGCGCTCGGCTATTTCATGCAGTGGTATTCCGCCGTGGTCGCCTATCCGCTGAACGTCGGCGGCCGCCCGCTGAACAGCTGGCCGGCCTTCGTGCCGAGCGCGCTGGAGCTGGCCATCCTCGGCGCGGCGTTGGGCGCGGTGCTCGGCATGCTGTGGATGAACGGCCTGCCGCGCCTGCGCCATCCGCTGTTCGCGGTGCCGGGTTTCGAGCTGGCCACGCGCGACCGCTTCTTTCTTTGCCTGCGCGCGGACGGCGCGCGTTTCGACCGCGCGCGGGCGCAGTCGGTGCTGGACGCGCTGCAGCCGCTGCGCGTCTGCGAGGTGCCGGCATGAGCGCGTGGGGCGATCTGACACGGCCCGGCCTGACGCGGCGCGGCCTCGGCTGCATGCTGGCGCTGCTGATGCTCGCCGGCTGCGAGAAGGCGAAGCAGGACATGTACGACCAGCCGAAGTACAAGACCTTCGCCAAATCCACGCTGTTCCCGGACGACAGTTCCGCGCGGCCGCTGCCGGCCGGCACCATGCCGCATGCGACCGGCGCGTTCGCCGATTCGTCCGGCGGCAGGGCCGGCACGGCGGACGTCGCGCGCGATGCGGCGGCCGAGCGCGCGCAGCGCATGCCGTATCCGGTCACGCTCGCGCTGCTGCAGCGCGGCCGGCAACGCTACGAGATCTACTGCATGCCCTGTCACAGCCCGACCGGCGACGGCGACGGGCTGGTGGTGCGGCACGGCTTTCCGGCACCGCCGTCGTATCACATCGATCGGCTGCGGCAGGCGCCGGACCGGCATCTGTACGACGTCATCACGCACGGCTACGGCATCATGTATCCGTACGCCGACCGCGTCGCGCCGCCGGACCGCTGGGCCATCGTCGCCTATATCCGCGCGCTGCAGCTGAGCCAGCACGTGGCCGCGTCCGCGCTGCCGCCCGCGATGCGCGCGCAACTGCCGGCGGCGGGGGAGCGGCAGCCATGAGAACGCGTTACGTCGCGCTCGCCGTCGGCGCCGCCGCGTGGCTGGCCTGCGCCTGGCTGTGGCACGCCGAACGCGCGGCGCTGCTGGCCGCCTACCTGGCTGCGTGGTGGTTCTGGATCGGCACCATGCTGGGCGGGCTGGCCAACGTGTGGCTGCACAATCTCACCGGCGGCCGCTGGGGCGAGGCGATCCGCGTGCCGCTGCTGGCGCATGCGCAGCCGATGTGGCTGGCGGCGCTGCTGTTCCTGCCGATCGCGTTCGGCCTGGGCGAGCTCTATCCCTGGGCCGCGACGGCCGCCGGCGGGATGGCGCGCTGGCACCATCTGCTGACCGCGCCCGGGTTCAAGAACCTGTGGCTGGCGCCCGGATTCTTCCTCGCGCGCAGCGTCTTTTACCTGGTTGTGTGGTGCGCGCTGGCGCGGCTGAGCGCGCGTCCGGCGCTGCGGCGTTCGCAGCCGTTCTCGGCGGCGGCGCTGATCGTCTATGCGCTGACGACCGGCCTGGCCTCGGTCGACTGGATCATGTCGCTGACGCCGCTGTGGTATTCGAGCGTGTTCGGCATGCTGCAGTCCACCGCGCAGATGATGGCCGGCATGGCGCTCGGCACGCTGTTCGCGGTGCGCGCCGCCACGCCGCAGGTGCGGCGCGATCTCGGCAACCTGCTGCTGATGTACGTGCTGTCATGGGCTTACCTGGCGTTCGTGCAGTTCCTCATCATCTGGTCGGAAAACCTGCCGCACGAGATCGGCTGGTACCTGCAGCGCCTGCATCACGGCTGGACCGGCATGGCGCACATGCTGACGCTGCTGCTGTTCTGCCTGCCGCTGCTGATCCTGCTGTCGCGCCGCGCGAAGGAGGCGCCGGCCGTGCTGGGTCCGCTGGCCGGCTGGCTGCTGGCGATGCTGCTGTGCTATGCGTGGTGGCTGGTGCTGCCTTCGGTGCCGCCGGCGCGGCACGGCTGGCTCTGGATCGCGCCATGGCCGGCGCTGGCGCTGGCCGGCGTCGCGAGCCTGGCGTACCGCGCGGCATCCCGGCGCGTTGCGCGCAGGACGGAAGGGGAGACGTTCCATGGCTGAGCGCGTCAGGGAAGGCATCAACCTGCGGGCGGTGATCACCGTCGCGCTCACCATCGTGGCGGTGATCGCCGTCGTCGGCCTGGCGACCGACCTGTTGTGGAAGAAGCACATGCCGCCGGATGCGCGCAATGCGCCGAACGCGCCGCTTGATTTCCGCGTGGCGCCGCCGGTGCTGGACAGCGCGCCGCAGCCGCAGCGCGTCACCTATTTCGCCGAGAAGAACCGCGATTTGAACGGCTGGGGCTGGGTGGACCGCCGCGCCGGCATCGCGCACATCCCGATAGCCCAGGCCATGCAACTGATGGCGGCACAGGAAAAGACCGCGCCGGACAAACGAAGCGCCCATGACGGCGGAGGCCGGCCGTGATGCGCGCGCTGTCCTTGATGCTGGCGCTGCTGCTGCAGGTCGCGGCCGCGCACGGCCAGGCGCTGGCCCTGCCGCCGCAGCACCAGACCACCTTCGACCAGCACCTGGGCCGCCAACTGCCACTGCAGACCATGCTGGTCGACGAACAGGGCCGGCCTGTGCGGCTGGGCAGCTTCTTCGGCGACACGCCGGTGATCGTGGTGTTCGGGTATTACCACTGTCCCAACCTGTGCAGCACGCTGATGGAAGGCGTGCTGCAGACGCTGGCCGCGCTGGATCTGCCCACCTCGTCGTACCGCCTGGTCGGCATCAGCATCGATCCGACCGAGACGCCGGCGATGGCGGCCGCCAAGGAGGCGGGCTACCGGCCGCTGCTGCCCGGCGTCGACATGCACTTGCTGACCGGCAGCGGCGAGGCGACGCACCGGCTGGCCTCGGTGGCCGGCTTCCACTACTGGTACGACAAGGCGAGCAAGCAATACGTGCATCCGTCCGGCTTCCTGATCGCCACGCCGAAGGGCGTGATCTCGCGCTATTTCATGGGCGTGCGCTTCGATCAGGAGGCGGTGCGCAAGGCGCTGCAACAGGCTGCCGGCGGCGGCATCGGCGCGCTGGCGCATCAACTGCTGCTGCTGTGCTGTTCCTACGACCCGGCCACCGGCAAATACAGCATCACGATCATGAACGTGATCCGCCTGGTGTGCTTCGCCATCGTGGCGGTGCTCGGCGGCTGGATCGCGCTGCGGCTGCGGCCGCGCAGGAGAGCGCGGTGAGCGGCCATACGCACGGGCTGCTGGTGCAGGCGTCGAGTGCCGCCGCGCGCTTCGACGCGCTGATGCTGACGCTGACGCTGATCACCGGCGCGATGGCGCTGGTGCTGGCAGCACTGATTTTTTTCTTCTCGATCCGCTACCGCAAGGGATCGAAGGCCGACCGCAGCAATCCGCCGTCCGGCGCGAAAGGGCTGGAAGCGGCATGGACGCTGGCGCCGCTGGTGATCTTCATCGCCATCTTCGCGTGGGCCGCGGTCGATTACATGCGTCTGTACGACCCGCCGGCCGGCGCGATGCCGGTGTTCGTGGTCGCCAAGCAGTGGATGTGGAAGGTCGAATACCCGAACGGGCGGCGCGAGATCGACGAGCTGCACGTGCCGCTCGGCAAGCCGGTCAAGCTGGTGATGACTTCGCAGGACGTGATCCACAGCTTCTTCGTGCCGGCCTTCCGCGTCAAGCAGGACGTGGTGCCGGGACGCTATACCTCGCTGTGGTTCAAGGCGACGCGGGCCGGCACCTATCACCTGTTCTGCGCCGAGTACTGCGGCACCGGCCACTCGGCCATGCGCGGCCGCGTGATCGTGATGCCGGCCGACGCCTTCGCGCACTGGCTGCAGCAGGGCAATACCGGATCGGGCATCGCCGCGCAGGGCTTCGCGCTGTTCCGCAAGTACGGCTGCAGCGGCTGCCACAGCGCCGGCTCGACCGTACATGCGCCGGACCTGACCGGCCTGCTGGGCCGCACCGTGCATCTGCAGGACGGCCGCACGCTGGTGGCCGACGAGGGCTACATCCGCGATTCGATCATGCTGCCGCGCAAGGACGTGGTCGCGGGCTATGCGCCCATCATGCCGTCGTACCAGGGGCAGATTTCCGAGGAAGACGTGCTTGCCCTGATTGAATACATCCGCCAGACAGGAGCCGATCATGACGACCGCCAGCCCCGCTGAAGCCCCGCCCGCCGCCGGCGCGCCGCGCGAGCCGGAGAACTATTTCAACCGCGACTTCTCGCTGAAGTCGTGGCTGACCACGCACGACCACAAGCGCATCGCGCTGCTGTACATGGTGGCGATCCTGGTCTTCTTCTTCATCGGCGGCGTGGCGGCGACCATCATCCGGCTGGAACTGGTGACGCCGGCCGGCGATCTCGTCTCCGACGACACCTACGACAAGCTGTTCACCGCGCACGGCGTGATCATGGTGTGGATGTTCCTGATCCCGTCGATTCCGTCGGTGCTCGGCAACTTCCTGATGCCGATGATGATCGGCGCGCGCGACCTGGCCTTTCCGCGCCTGAACCTCGCCAGCTGGTACGTGTTCGTGGCGGGCGGCATCTTCACGCTGCTGGCGCTGGTGCTGGGCGGTGTCGATACCGGCTGGACCTTCTACACGCCGTTCTCGACGATGTTCTCGAACACGAACGTGATCCTGGTGCTGCTGGGCGTGTTCATCGTCGGCTTCTCGTCCATCATGACCGGGCTGAACTTCATCGTCACCGTGCACACGATGCGCGCGCCGGGACTGACCTGGTTCCGCCTGCCGCTGTTCGTGTGGGCCAACTACGCGACCAGCATCATCCTGGTGCTGGCCACGCCGGTGCTGGCGATGACGCTGGTGCTGGTCGGGCTGGAGCGGCTGCTGCAGGTGGGCATCTTCGATCCGGCGCTGGGCGGCGATCCGCTGCTGTTCCAGCATCTGTTCTGGTTCTACTCGCATCCGGCGGTGTACATCATGGTGCTGCCGTCGATGGGCGTGGTCAGCGAGATCATCCCGTGCTTCGCGCGCAAGCGGGTGTTCGGCTACCGCTTCATGACCTACGCGATCCTCGGCATCGCGGTGGTCGGCTTCCTCGTGTGGGGCCACCACATGTTCGTCAGCGGCCAGTCGGTATACGCGGGGCTGGTGTTCTCGCTGCTGAGTTTTCTCGTGGCGATCCCGTCGGCGATCAAGGTGTTCAACTGGACCGCGACGCTGTACAAGGGCTCGATCACGTTTTCCGCGCCGATGCTGTACGCGCTCGGCTTCGTCGGCCTGTTCACGATCGGCGGCCTGACCGGCCTGTTCCTGGCCTCGCTGGCGCTCGACGTGCATCTGACCGACACCTATTTCGTGGTCGCGCATTTCCACTACATCATGGTCGGCGGCGCCGTGATGGCGTATATGGGCGGCATCCATTTCTGGTGGCCCAAGATCACCGGCCGCATGTATCCGGAAATCTGGGGACGCGTGGCGGCAGTGCTGATCTTCGTCGGCTTCAACCTGACTTTCTTTCCGCAATTTCTGCTCGGCTACGAGGGCATGCCGCGCCGTTACCACACCTATCCGCCGCAGTTCCAGACGCTCAACATCCTGTCGTCGGCCGGCGCGTCGATCCTCGCGCTCGGCTATCTGCTGCCGCTGTGCTATCTCGGCTGGTCGCTGTTCCGCGGCGAGCGCGCCGGCCCCAATCCGTGGCACGCCACCGGCCTCGAATGGCAGACGCCGTCGCCGCCGCCGAAGGACAATTTCGAGGAAACGCCGGTCGTGACCGAAGGTCCCTACGGCTACACGCCGGAAATCGCCATCGGGATCGTGCGATGAGCGCCGGCGTACGCATCGATGCGCAGGCCGAGATGCAGGTGGCCGAGCAGTTCGACAGCGCGGTCCAGCAGCACCAGGCGGCGACGTTCGGGGTGTGGATCTTCCTGGCGACCGAGCTGATGTTCTTCGGCCCGTTGTTCTTGGGCTACGTCTATGGCCGCATGCATTTCAGCGAGGCTTTCGGCGCGGCCAGTCGCCATACCGACATTGCGCTTGGCACCCTGAATACCGCACTGCTGTTGACCAGCAGCGCGACGATGGCGGCGGCGACCGTGGCGCGCAAGGTCTCGGCACGCGTGGCGGTGTGGCTGCTGCTTGCCACCGCCTTGTTGGGCATCGGCTTCCTGGTGGTCAAGGGCATGGAGTATCACAAGGAATGGGACGAGGCCCTGTTTCCCGGCGCGCGCTTCTCGTTCGAGGCGGCGTACGCGGACGGCGCGCAGATGTTCTTCTTCCTCTACTTCGCGCTGACGGGATTGCATGCGTTGCACCTGTTCATCGGCGTCACGCTGACGCTGTTCTTCACGTTCAATCTGCGTCGCGGGCGCACGTTGTTCGCCAACGAAGAGAAGCACGAGATCCTGGCGCTCTACTGGCATTTCGTCGATCTCGTGTGGATTTTCCTGTATCCGATGCTGTACCTGATCCAGCGCGGTGGAGGGTGAGATGCGCTACAAGCGGGAGATGATCGTCTGGACTGGTCTGATGGCGCTGCTGGCGATGACCTTTGGCGCCGCCTGGCTCAGGATCGGCACCTGGAACACCGTCATCAGTTTCACCATCGCGGTCGCCAAGGCCGCGCTGGTGATGGCGTTCTTCATGCATCTGCCGGAAAGCAGCCGCTCGGTGCGGATCGCCGCTTTCACCGCCGTGTTCATGCTCGGCATCCTGTTTGCCATCAGCGGCAGCGACTACGCGACGCGGCGCGTGGACGTCGCGCCGTGGCAGCCGCCGCGGCAACTGTCGCCGATCCCCCCGGCACGTCGATGACTGGCTGCAACTACCTCACACGAGCGGCAGTAAAAAACGGCGAATCGGCATGAATTATCGGAACAGGGGGCGGTCGTAACAGGGAAGCGGCGCGGCGGGGCAACCTTTGCTCTTTCCGGTCGCCATCCCGTTCCTGCTTATCGAGGAGTTGTCATGCACAAGGTAGACGATGCGGAAACCGCGACGTTCAAGGATTACGAAAACGCTGCCGGCGGCTGGGGCTCGGTACGGGCGCTCGGCTCCATCCTGACGGAGGAACACGTGCTGCTGCACGGCACGCGCGTGCTGATGAAGCAGAACAAGCCGGACGGCTTCGCCTGCGTCAGTTGTTCGTGGGCCAAGCCGGCCGACCCGCACCTGTTCGAATTCTGCGAGAACGGCGCCAAGGCGACCGCGTGGGAAATCACCAGCCGGCGCATCGAGCCGAAGTTCTTTGCCGAACACACCGTCACCGAGCTGGAAAAATGGAGCGCGTTCGATCTGGAGAACATGGGCCGCCTCACCGAGCCGATGCGCTATGACGCCGCCACCGACAAGTACGTGCCGATCTCATGGGAGCAGGCCTTCGCCGAGATCGGCGCCGAGCTGCGCGCGATGAATCCGGAATCGGTCGTGTTCTACACCTCCGGCCGCGCATCGCTGGAGACGTCCTACATGTACCAGCTGATGGCGCGCATGTACGGCTGCAACAACCTGCCGGACAGTTCCAACATGTGTCACGAATCGACCTCGGTCGCATTGCCGAAAACGATCGGCGTCGGCGTCGGCACCGTCACGCTGGACGATTTCGAGAAGACCGACTGCATGCTGTTCTTCGGCCACAACACCGGCACCAACGCGCCGCGCATGCTGCATCCGCTGCAGGAGGCAAGGAAGCGCGGCGTGCCGATCATCACCTTCAACCCGCTGCGGGAACGCGGCCTGGAGCGCTTCGTCAATCCACAGTCGCCGGTCGAGATGCTGACGCCAGGCAGCACGCAGATCAGCACGCAGTACGTGCAGCTGCGCATCGGCGGCGACACGGCCGCCGTGATGGGCATGGCGAAATGGATCATCGAGGCCGACGATGCCGCGCAGAAAGCCGGACAGCCGCGCCTGCTGGACGTGGATTTCATCGCCGAGCACACCTGCGGATTCGAGAAATTCGCGGCGATGGCGCGCGCCACCAACTGGCGGGACATCGAACGCTTTTCCGGCGTCTCGCGCGCCGAACTGGAGCAGGCCGCGCAAACCTACGTCCAGGCCAAGAACGTGATGCTGCTGTACGGCATGGGCATCACGCAGCACCGCGCCGGCGTGCGCAACATCGACATGCTGACCAACCTGCTGCTGTTGCGCGGCAACATGGGCAAGCCGGGCGCCGGCATCTGCCCGATCCGCGGCCATTCCAACGTGCAGGGCCAGCGCACCGTCGGCATCACCGAGAAGCCGGAGAAGGTGCCGAACGACAAGCTCAAGGCGCTGTACGGCTTCGAGCCGCCGATGAAGAAAGGTCTGAATACCGTCGAGGCCTGCGAGCAGATCCTGCAGGGCAAGATTTCCGCTTTCGTCATGCTGGGCGGGAACTTCGTGCGCGCGATTCCGGACCACAACCGGATGGACCCGGCGTGGCGGCAGATTCCGCTGACGGTGCAGATTCTGACCAAGTTCAACCACAGCGCAGTCGTCCACGGCAAGAAGTCCTACATCCTGCCCTGCCGCGGCCGCATCGAAGTCGACATGCAGGCGACCGGCCCGCAGGCGGTCTCGATGGAAGACAGCACCGGCTGCATGCACGGGTCGCGCGGCGTGGCCGAGCCGATCGCCGACACGGTGATGTCGGAGCCGGCCATCGTGGCGGGCATCGCCAAGCAGATCGTGCCGCCCAATCCGAACCTCGACTGGGATGCATGGGTCGGCGATTATTCGAAGGTGCGCGACGCGATCGCGCAGACCTATCCGGACATTTTCCACGACTTCAACCAGCGCATGTGGACGCCGGGCGGCTTCCCGCGTCCGCTGGGCGCGCGCGAACGCAAGTGGGACACGGAAAACGGCAAGGCCAACTTCCGCGTGCCGGAAGGCCTGGACGAGGATCCCGACATGCCGAGCATCGGTCCCGACGTGCTGCGGCTGATGACGACGCGCGGCGACAGCCAGTTCAACACCACGGTGTATGCGATAGACGACCGCTTTCGCGGCGTGTTCGGCACGCGCCACGTGCTGCTGATGAACGAACGGGACATGGACCGGCTCGGCCTGAAGGAAGGCATGTTCGTCACCGCGGAAACGGTGAGCCAGGACGGCATCCCCCGCAGCGTCGGCGGCCTGCGTGTGCAGCCGCACGACATTCCGGGCGGCTGCGTGGCCGGCTACTATCCGGAGTTGAATCGGCTGATCCCCTTGTCCCATCACGCCAAGAACAGCAAGGTGCCGGCCGGGAAATCGGTGCCGATCCGGCTGGTACCCGAGACGGCGTAAAGCGTAAACCTTCGTTTCGCCAGGCGATGCCGGCGGTCCCGCGAGGGCGCCGGCATTTTTCTTGCCGATGTGGTACTGTGCCGCCTGCCGTTCCTTCGGTCCTGATCGATGCGCCGGCCGTAAGCGTTCACGTCAACCAACGCGCAACCTGTCACTGCCGTGGCGGGAGCGCAGGCGTGTCCGCGGAACGGTATTCCCTCCTTCGCTCCCGTACTCCGGCCGTGATCACACGGAGTCCGTTTTCATGTCCGAACCTTCTTCTCGTTTCGATGCCGCGTACCGTCGTCTGATCTGGAAGACGTGCGCGCTGTTCCTTTCCTACCTGGCGGTCGCCATGTCGCTGCCGGTGGTGTCGGTGTACGTCACGCAGCGGCTGCATTTCGGCAATGCGCTCGGCGGCCTCGCCGTCGGCATCGCCTTCCTTTCCACCCTCGCCACGCGCAACCATGCCGGCGTATTGTCCGACCGCCGCGGCGGCAAGCCGTGCATGATGCGCGGCCTGGTGGTGTATGCCGCCGCCAGCCTGGTCTGCTGGCTGTCGGCATGGCCGGCATGGCCGCCTGCGTTCGGTTACGGCCTGCTGATCGCCGGACGCCTGCTGCTGGGATGCGGCGAAAGCCTGACCCTGATCGGCATGCTGGGCTGGAGCATCGCGCAGATGCCGACGCGCGCGGGCCGCGTGCTGGCGCTGGTCGGCATGGGCATGTATGGCGCTTTCGCCGTCGGCGGTCCGCTCGGACTGGCGCTGTTTCACGCGTTTGGCTTTGCCGGGCTGATGCTGGTGTGCGCCGCGTTGCCCATGCTCGGCCTCGCGATGATCCGCGGCGTGCCGGAAGGCGCGCTGCAGCACGGCGTGCGCGAGTCCTTCTGGCGCGTGCTCGGCCGCATCTGGCGGCCGGGCCTGACGGTCTGCCTGCAGGGCGTCGGTTTTGCCGGCCTGGGCGCCTTCATCTCGCTGTACTTCCTCGACCAAGGCTGGGCGCACGGCGGCCTGGGCCTGACCTGTTTCGGCGCCGGCTTCGTTCTCGTGCGCCTGATGTGCGGTCATCTGCCGGACAGGATCGGCGGCGTGCGCGTTGCCATGGTCTCGCTGGCGGTGGAGGCGATCGGCCAGTGCATCCTGTGGACCGCGCCGAACGCCGGCATGGCGCTGGCCGGCGCGTTGCTGACCGGCATGGGCTGCTCGATGGTGTTCCCTGGCATGGGCGTGGAAGTGGTCAAGCGCGTGCCGCCGCAACTGCGCGGCACCGCGATGGGCGGCTTCGCCGCTTTCCAGGACATCGCCTACGGCGGCACCGGGCCGATCGCCGGCCTGTGCGCCGATCACTTCGGTTATCCGTCGGTGTTCCTGATCGGTGGCGTGGCGGCGCTGCTGGGGCTGGGCATGGCGGCGCTGACCGGGCGCGAGGACGCGGCCGCGCAGGCGTGAGTTGCCGGATTCAGGCGACCTTGCGCAGCACGCGTACCGCGTTCGCCACCGCGGCGGAGGCCAGGCGCCCGTCGTACACCATGTCGAGCCAGGCGCGCGGCGCCTGGGTGCCCAGCCGCTTGTACACGACGCCGCTGTCGTTGATCTTGCGCATGCATTCGGGCACCAGCGCGACGCCGAGGCCGCCGGCGACCAGACTGATGATGGAAGCCATCTGCGGGGCTTCCTGTTCGACGCGCGGCACGAAGCCGGCGTTCACGCAGGCCTGCAGGATGCCGTCGAACAGGCCCATGCCGATCTGGCGCGGGAACAGCAGGAAGCTGTCGTCCGCCAGCTGCGCCAGCCGCACCGACTTCGCCCTGGCCAGCCGATGGCCGACGGGCAGCGCCGCCAGCATGGCTTCGTCGATCAGCCGTTCCCGCGTGAAGTGCGCGGGCAGCGTGTACGGCGGCCGGATCAGCGCCATGTCGATCGCGCCCTGCGCCATTTCCTCGCTCAGCTTCGCGGTGTTGCCTTCGACCAGCGTCAGGCGCACGCCGGGATAGCGTTCGCGGTAGGCGTGCGCGAAGCGCGGCAGCAGCGGGTGGAAGGCGGCCGAGGCGGCGTAGCCGAGCCGCAGCGTGCCGGTTTCGCCGCGTGCGGCGCGCTGCGCGTTGTCGATCGCGTTTTGCGCGCGCGCCAGCACGTCGCGCGCATCCTGCAGGAAGACTGCGCCGACCGGCGTCAGCCGGATGCCGCGCGGCAGGCGTTCGAACAGGGGGCTGCCGATCTCCTGTTCCAGCTGCCGGATCTGCTGGCTCAGCGGCGGCTGGCCGATGCCGAGGCGGGCGGCGGCGCGCGTGAAGTTCATCGTGTCGGCGATCGCGACGAAGTAGCGCAGGTGGCGCAGTTCCATGCAAGGCTCCGGTGGGTTCGGTATCGCCATATTTTATATGTATGAGAAACGGTGCTTCCATATATTGGACATATGCCGGCAACGGCGCTAAGGTATGTGCCTGCACAAGGAGCGTTCGATGTCCACTTCCGTTTCCACCGGGCCGTCCTTCCTGACGCCGGGCAGCACGGCTTTCCGCTGCGCCAATTTCGCGCTGTTCTGTGCGGGTTTTTCGACGTTCTCGCTGCTGTACTGCGTGCAGCCGCTGCTGCCGCTCTTTTCCTCGTATTTCCACGTGTCGCCGGCGCAGAGCAGCCTGTCGCTGTCGTGCACGACCTTCCTGCTGGCCTTGTCCATCCTCGCCGTCGGGCTGCGCGCCGAGCGCTTTTCGCGCAAGCAGCTGATGGCGTGCTCGCTGCTGGCGTCGTCCGCGCTGACGCTGATCGCGGCCTGCCTGCCGAACTGGGGCGCGATGCTGCTGACGCGCAGCCTGCTCGGCATCGCGCTGGGCGGCGTGCCGGCGGTTGCGATGGCATATCTGGCGGAAGAAATGCATCCGGACGGATTGGGCCTGGCGATGGGCCTGTACATCGGCGGCACGGCCTTCGGCGGCATGGCGGGACGCTTCATCACCGGCCTGGTGGCCGATTTCTTTTCGTGGCGCGCCGCGATGGGCACGATCGGCGTGCTGGGCCTGCTGTCCGCGGGACTGTTCGTGCGCTATCTGCCGAAGTCGTCGCAATTTCGTCCGCGCCGCGGCACCGCGCTGAACGGCGTGCGCACCGCCTTCATGCAGCATCTGCGCGACCGCCGCCTGCTCGGTCTGTTCGGCCTGGGTTTCGTGCTGATGGGCGGCTTCGTCACGACGTACAACTATGCGGGCTACCGGCTGATGGCCGCGCCCTATCACTTGAGCCAGAGCGCGGTGGGCGCGATTTTCATCGTCTACCTGGTCGGCATCGTCGCGTCGGCGTGGTTCGGCCGGCTGGCGGACCGGCATGGACGTGTGAACATGCTGACGATCGCCGTCGCGCTGATGCTGTGCGGCGCGCTGCTGACGCTGGCGCATCCGCTGTCGATCATCGTGATCGGCATCACGCTGCTGACCTTCGGATTCTTTGCCGGCCATTCGGTCGCCAGCGGCACCGTCGGGCGGCTGGCGGGCAGCGCCAAGGCGCTGGCGGCATCGCTGTACCTGCTGGCCTATTACCTCGGATCGAGCGTGATGGGCTCGACCGGCGGCATGCTGTGGTCGCACGCCGGCTGGCCGGGCGTGGTGGCCTTCGTCGGCACGGCGCTGGCCGCCGGCCTGGTAGTCTGTTTGCGACTGCGCCGCGCATAGGGACGGCGCGGCGGTGCGGCTTCGAGGCCGCGTCCTGCGCGCTTTCGATTTTCTGTCGGACGACTTGTCTCCGTTCATCTGTCCATGAACCGCATAGGGAATTCAGGGACTAACCGTGCGCTTTGCGCGGTTTCCCTTGCAATCCTTACAGGTGCGATTGATGGCGACAGACAGACGACTGCCAGTCGGCGCAGAAATATTGCCGGATGGCGTGCATTTCCGCGTGTGGGCGCCGCGCGCGAAACGCATCGTTGTCGTTCTGCATGATGACGAGGCGCCGCAGCCGGGGATGTCGCGCGAAGCGGCGATGACCGCGGAGCCGGGCGGATACTGGTCCTGCTCCGTGCAGGAGGCGGCTGCCGGTATGGACTACGGCTTCCAGCTGGACGGCGGCAACGGCGTGTATCCCGATCCCGCTTCACGCTGGCAGCCGGACGGGCCGCACGGACGCTCGCGCATCGTCGATCCGTCGCGCTATCGCTGGAACGACGCCGGCTGGCAGGGCATTGCGCGGACGAATCGCGTCGTCTACGAGATGCACGTCGGCACCTTCACGCAGGAAGGCACCTACCGGGCCGCGGCGGCGCAACTGCCGGAACTGGCGGCGCTCGGCGTGACGGTGATCGAACTGATGCCGGTGGCGGAATTCGACGGCGCGTTCGGCTGGGGCTATGACGGCGCCGCGCTGTTCGCGCCGTATCACCACTACGGCACGCCGGACGACCTGCGCCATTTCGTCGATTGCGCGCATGCGGCCGGCATCGGCGTCATCCTCGACGTCGTCTACAACCACTGCGGCGCGAGCGGGTGCTACCTGCGCTGCTTCGCCGACGGCTATTTCACGCAGCGCTATGCGTGCGAATGGGGCGACGCGATCAACTTCGATGGTCCCGATGCCGCGCCGGTGCGTGAATATTTCCTTGCCAACGCCGCGTACTGGATCGCCGAATTCCACATGGACGGCTTGCGGCTGGACGCCACGCAGCAGATCTTCGACGCTTCGCCCGACCACATCCTGGCGGCCATCGTGCGCACCGCGAGGGCGGCGGCCGGTGCGCGCACGATCTACATCGTCGGCGAGAACGAACCGCAGCACACGCGGCTGGTGCGCGCGCCGCAGGAGGGCGGCCACGGACTGGACGCGTTGTGGAACGACGATTTCCATCATGCTGCCAACGTCGCGCTGGCGCATTATGCGGACGCCTATTTCAGCGACTATGCCGGCACGCCGCAGGAATTCGTCTCGCTGGCGAAATACGGCTGCCTGTACCAGGGCCAGTGGTACCGCTGGCAGGGCAAGCGCCGCGGCACGCCGGGCCTCGATCTGCCGCCGGACGTGTTCATCAATTTCATCCAGAACCACGACCAGATCGCCAATTCGGGTCTCGGCCACCGCCTGCACCAGGTGACCAGTCCCGGCCTGTACCGCGCGATGACCGCGCTGCTGCTGCTGGCGCCGGGCACGCCGATGCTGTTCCAGGGACAGGAGTTCGCCGCCTCCACGCCGTTTCTCTATTTCGCGGACCACCACGCGAACCTGGCGCCACTGGTGACGCAGGGACGCACCGCCTTTCTGCATCAGTTCCCGTTCCTCGCCGCGCCCGAAACGCAGCCGTATCTGGCGCTGCCCAACGACCGCCATACCTTCACCCGCTGCAAGCTCGACCTGCAGGAACGGTGCCGGCATCACGAGGTCTACGCGCTACACAAGGACTTGCTGGCGCTGCGGCGCGCGGACCCGGCATTTTCGCAGCCGCGCCGCGGTGGCCTGGACGGCGCCGTGCTGGGATGCCATGCCTTTGCGCTGCGCTTCCTTTCCGCCGATGGCGCGAACGATCGCCTGTTGATCGTCAATCTCGGCAAGGACCTGCCACTGTCGCCAATACCGGAACCCCTGCTTGCTGCGCCCGAAGGCTGCGACTGGCGGCTGCTCTGGTCGAGCGAGCATCCGCGCTACGGCGGGCACGGCACCGCGCCGCTCGACACCACCGGACAGTGGCGCATGCCGGGCTGGGCCGCGATCGCGCTGACGCCGCAGCCGTCAGCGCCGCAAACGGCGCATCCGCGAAAGGAAGAAGATGGCTGACATCGTACGTCGCATGCCGTGGGCCGGCCAGGAAGGCACGCACAACACCGCGCTGCTGATGCGCGAATGGCTGGTGACGAATGCGCTCGGCGGCTATGCCTCGGGCACCCTGTCCGGCGTCGTGACGCGCCGTTATCACGGGCTGCTGGTAGCGGCGCTGCCCGCGCCGCTGGGACGCGTCGTCATGCTGAGCGCGATGACCGAGTTCATTCATCTGCCCGGCCGCGACCCGGTCGAGCTGGAACCGATGACCCAGCACACGCAGGCGTCGGCGCAAAGCCATCTGACGGAATTTCGCCTGGAGCTCGGCCTGCCGGTGTGGCGCTACCGGATCGACGACGTCGTGCTGGAGAAGCGCGTGCTGATGCCGCACCAGCAGAATACGGTGCACGTTACCTACCGTGTGGTCGACGGCCCGGCGCCGGTCGGCATCGCGCTGCGGCCGATCGTGCATTTCCGTCCGCTGGAGACGGCGGTGGACCAGGTATGCGTCGCGCCGCGCGACTATGCGCTGACGGTCAGGGAAGATTGCTACGTGCTGCAGGGCGGCGCGTTCCCGCCGCTGACGATGAAGATGCTCGACGCCCGCGCAACGTTCACGGTGGATGGCCAGCCGCGCAAGGATGTGCTGTTCCTGCTCGAGCAGCAGCGCGGCTATCCGGCGATCGGCGAACACTGGAGCCCGGGCTACTTCACGCTGAAGCTGGAAAGCGGGCAGCAGGCGACGCTGGCCGCATCGACCGATACGCCGGAGCTGATTGCATCGCTGACGCCGGCGCAGGCGCACGCGGCGGAAATCGAACGCCGCCGCCACCTGCTCCATATCGCCAGTCCGCGGGCGCAGTCCGGCATGGCGGCCGAACTGGTGCTGGCAGCCGACCAGTTCATCATCACGCCGGCCGGCCGCGTGGAGGAAGCGGCGCGCGAACGCGCGGTCGGCAACGAAGTGCGGAGCGTCATCGCCGGCTATCACTGGTTCACCGACTGGGGCCGCGACACCATGATCAGTCTCGAAGGTCTAACGCTGGCCACCGGCCGCCTGCAGGAAGCACGCGCCATCCTGCGCACCTTCGCCAACTATGTGCGCGACGGCCTGATTCCCAACATGTTCCCCGAGCACGGCAAGACCGGGCTCTACCACACGGCCGATGCCACCTTGTGGTTCTTCCACGCGCTGCATCGCTACCTGCAGGCCTCGCGGGACCGCGACACGCTGCGCGCGATCCTGCCCAAGCTCAAGGACATCGTCGAACACCATCTGCGCGGCACGCTGTTCAACATCGGCATCGATCCCGACGACGGCCTGCTGCGGCAGGGGCAGGAGGGTTACCAGCTGACGTGGATGGACGCCAAGGTCGACGGCTGGGTCGTGACGCCGCGCCGCGGCAAGGCGGTGGAACTGAATGCGCTGTGGTACAACGCATTGCGCCTGCTGGAAGGCTGGCTGCGCGAGGAAGAGGGTGAATCGGCGGCGCAAGGCATCTGCGAACACGCGGAACGCGCGCGCCGCTCCTTCAACCAGCGCTTCTGGTGCGCCGAGCAAGGCTACCTGTACGACGTGGTCGACGGCGAACAAGGCAACGACGCCGCCTGCCGTCCGAACCAGCTGTTCGCCATCTCGCTCGAACATCCGATCCTCGAACGCGAGCGCTGGCAGCCGGTGCTCGATATCGTGCGGAAGAAGCTGCTCACGCCGGTCGGCCTGCGTTCGCTGTCGCCCGATCACCCGGACTACAAGTCCGTCTACATGGGCGACCTGCCGACGCGCGACGCCGCCTATCACCAGGGCACGGTATGGGGCTGGCTGATCGGCCCTTACATCGACGCGTGGCTGAAGCTGCACCCGCAGGACGCGGCGGACGTCGGGCGCCTGCTCGACGGCTTCGAACAGCATCTGGGCGAAGCGGGCATGGGCACGATCAGCGAAATCTTCGATGCACAGCAGCCGCACACGCCGCGCGGTTGCATCGCGCAGGCGTGGAGCGTGGCGGAGGTGTTGCGGTGCCGGGTCAAATGCACGGAAGGCGGGACGGCGGCTTGCGGCGCGTGACGTTCATGCGACGCATGCGCCATGTCCGCGGATGAAGTGAAGACGTCTGCTGCTGGTTAGAAGAGGGAAGAGGGAAGAGGGAAGAGCGACAAGGCGGCGGAATGCGGTGGCGCCAGCCGGATCGCGGCGCGCTTTTCGCAAGGCCGGACGCTGCGCCTGCCCGACCTTGCCGTCCATGCGGATGTCACCAGTAGCTGAACAGCATCCAGCCGATGATGAGCACGACGAGAATGGTCCAGATGATGTACTGTTTTTGCTGCTTTTTCACGTGTCCTCCAGTCGTTTTGCGAAGCCGGGCGGCGGCATCACTTTTGTCGTTTCATGCAGGCGCGCACGTACTGATCGCGATCGGCCTTGTTCTTGCTCTTCGCTTCCGCCTTGCAGGTTTTCAGCTTCGCCTGTACGGCCGCCTGCGATCCGGTCGACTCGATGTGCGAGGAACGGCCGTGCGTGCAGTTCTCCATGAATTCAGGCCGCACGTCGACGGTCTTGCCGCCGGCGGCCTCCGCGCAGCGATGCTGCGCCTGGCTGTTTCCCTGTTCCTGTTGGGCAAGGGCGGGAGGAAGGGCGAACGGCGCGACGAGCAGGACGGCAAGCAATGTTTTTTTCATGGCGAGGACATGTTGATCGAGACATGAGGATCGACATGGGCGGCGCCATACAGTTCCGTCGCGCGCAATGGCAACACGGCGCAACGGGAAAGCAACGGGAAGAAACGTCGGACGGAAAAAAGGCCCGCGTCCCAGGGGAGGCAGGCCTTGTGTCGGCTGCCCAAACCTATAGTGGAGAGTGGCAGGCCGATGACCATGATAAGCCATCGGTGTGACGGCTGCATGACATCGTCGCCGCATTGCCGGCCGGCATGCCGCTCCGTGTCGGCTTCCGGAAGATTGCCGAAACGGTATTGCCGCCGCCGACGATTCTCGATAAGATTAGCCAACTAATCATTTTTATAGCTATCGAATGATCGGCATGGAAGAGCGCTTTTCGACGGCGCTGCACGGCACCGCCCGTGCCTGGAGACAACTGCTGGATCGGCGCATGCGCGACCTCGGCGTCAGCCAGGCCGGCTGGACGACGATCGCGCTGGTGGCGAAGGCGCGCACGCCGCTGTCGCAGAGCGAGCTGGCCGGCAGCCTGGGCGTCGAGGGGCCGAGCATGGTGGCGATGCTGGACCGCTTGCAGAAGGCGGGCCTGATCGTGCGCGAGCAGTCGGCCGCCGACAGGCGCGTCAAGCTGGTCCGGCTGACCGACGACGGCAAGCTGCTGTACCGGCAGGTCAGGGACAAGGCGGCGGCGTTCCGCAGCGAACTGCTGCGCGGCATCGATTCCGACCAACTGGCGGTCGCTACGGCGCTGCTCGAGCGGCTGCAGGCCGATCTGGAGTCGAAAGCGTGAACGGGACGCCCGGGCGGGACGAGGGGAGCCAGGCGGCGCCCCTCAACCGCGCCATGATCACCATATCCATCATGGTCGCGACCGTCATGCAGACGCTGGACAGCACCATCGCCAACGTCGCGCTGCCGCACATGCAGGGCAGCCTTTCCGCTTCGCAGGACCAGATCACCTGGGTGCTGACTTCCTACATCGTCGCCGCCGCCATCGCCACGCCGCTGACCGGATGGATGTGTGACCGCTTCGGCCAGCGCAACGTCTT